>Ga0228700_1000290_pt1 | contig 47582 bp, 42 predicted proteins | sample McNCre317_Aug_MG_FD_178019 | JGI IMG/M metagenome (GOLD analysis project Ga0228700, IMG submission 178019) | Freshwater microbial communities from McNutts Creek, Athens, Georgia, United States - 3-17_Aug_MG | ecosystem: Environmental > Aquatic > Freshwater > Creek | place: USA: Georgia...
GTTGAAGGTGAATACAAAGATGACATTAGGAGGCGACGTAGCTGCCTGATTTGCCGCCGTGTTTTTCTAGCAAATGCACATCAGTCATCGTCATGCCACGGTCCACCGCTTTGCACATGTCGTAAATGGTGAGCAGGGCCACTTGCACGGCTATACAAATCAAGGACTTACGTGCATCAAAAAAGTGATCTGAACAACATCCTGAAAGGTTAGTTGGACAAAAAGTGGACAAGATTTCTTGTCCGCCGACAGTGTAAGTGAAGCCGGCTATCTCTTTGCTTGATTAAGGAATCGGTCCTCAGTCGGCGGCGGTTCTTTGCGTTTAATGGGTTGACAAACTTTCTCGCCATCTATGAGCCGTGTTGAGACACAGTCCGAATCTGTAACATTGCTAAGTGCGTGATCTGTTGGAGACTTGCCAGTGGTGCCCCAAACCCCAGTGCTTATGGAGGTTAAAGGGTATTGGGCTATGAGGCTGCAGCCAGTCAATAAAAGACTCGCAATAAATAGCGAGCATGAGAGAAAACCGAAGTTCGTTTTGTGAGTCATGCCATAGTCGGCGCTAATTGAAGTTGCAGAGTTATATCCGAAGTAATTAAAGGAGAGGGAGGGGCCCCCCTTCAAAATCTAACCTACGCAGACCCCACCGTACCCCCCACTCCCCATTTTCAATTTGGGTCCCTCTAGTTCAGCCTACACCATGATCTGCTCTGACGGCAAAGGCAACTGTGAAAGTTGTCACTGGGCTTATACTGCTCTAGTTGTGAGTAGTGTACAAATTTTGATTTTTGAAATTTTTTGAAAGGTTCTTATGAAAAAAATCGCTTTGATCTCTTTGGTTGCGCTTAGCATTACAGGCTGCTCGACAATTTTGAACGGCAAGACTCAGAGCATCTCTGTGGATTCAAACGTAAAAGGTGCTGAAGTTATGATTAACCAAGTTGTTGTTGGTCAAACTCCCTTTGTCGGACAGGCTCCCCGCACACAAGCACCTCAGATTACCGTTCGTAAAGATGGCTACGAAACCAAGACGATCGTTGCTGAAACAGCATTTGAACCAGTCTTTTGGGGCAATATTATCTTTGGTGGCTTCTTCGGTTCAACAACAGATAATTCCACAGGCGCCATGTACAAATACGCGCCAGCTGCGTTTAACGTAGAGTTGAAGCCAGCAGAAAAAAAGTAAGCGAAGATTGTTTGGCTGGAGCTTACGGGGAAATTCTTCGGCACTTCAGTCAAGTGGTCTCTGAAATTAGTGGGCCAGGGGGGGAGTGGACGAGGTATCTTTTGAAAAAATACGGTGCCAGCACAATCCCTTACCAAGAATGGCGTAAAAACACCAAGTCGCTCATCGAGCCGTACCATACCCAAGAATCTATCGCCTGTATGGTTAGTTTGAGTTTTTCTAAACCATGAATCTCAGACGTTTTATAGGCTCCAAGTTTTCTTGGGGCCTTTTTGTTTTGATGTGGATTGGCTGTGTCGGAACAGGTCAGGCGGAGACAACCGATGTGCCTTTTCAGGCTTGGCAGTTAGACGCTACTTCCAAAATTTCTCTCGCTTTTGCCAGTCAAAACAACTATCAACCAGAGTCCACCTTTGGGCATGTATTTTTAGTTGTCCATCAACAAACGCCACCTGAACCGAACGCAAAAGTCATTGAGTTTGTCGGACATTTAGAGTCATTTTCCGACATGGTCGCTACCATCTACGGTCAAGTGGATGGTCGATACCGGCTTCTAGACTTTTCGGACAAGTCGCTGGATTACGACTTTGAGAATCGTGACCTTTATTTGCTAGAGCTCAAAGTAGAGGCTTCAAAGTTAGAAAAACTATTGACAAGTGTTGCGCAACGAATGGGGAAACCATTCCCATATACATTTGCCAAATACAACTGTGCCTATTATTTAGCCTTGCTGTTAGAAGAGCAGGGTCTGCTAACGCAGCCGGTATCGGCACAGATTTATGTTGAACCTGTAGATTTGATGAAAGCTGTTAATGACAGATATGCCGGCCGAATCAGTTTTATACCTTCAAGTCATCGTGTGTTATCGCTGCATTTAACCCAGCTCTCACAAGCTCAGTTGTTAGCATTTAATCGATTTACTCAAGGTGATGAGTCGGTGCTGACCAAGGAAAACGGTCCTTTAAATCAAACTGCTTCAGCCTATATTCGTTACCAATTGCCAAGAGAAAGTGAGCCTTGGCGTCGTCAGTACTTAGCCTCAAGCCAAAAACAGGTTTGGCATGAGGTAACCGAAATAGATGCGAGCTTGCCAGGCGCAGATACCAACGGACATTACGAACTATCGATCTTAAGTGGTGGTGCTGTGGGACTTAAATTACAGCCAGAGTTAAGAAACTTTTTTGGTGTGCATACCTCAGACCAAGCGGGGGCCTATTTAGATTTGCTCAGTGTGCAGGCAATCGAAAAAAAAGGGCGTTTGGAGTTAAGTGAATTCACTTTATTCAAGAGTGAGAGCATTAATCCACTGACCTACAAAAGTAGATTTTTAGATATTGGTTATCGAAACTGGCAAAGCAAGACAGGCCGTTCCGACAAAGAGGCTTATTTCACATGGGGGATGGGGGCAGCATTTTCTATCAAGGACGTCAGTGTGGCGCTAACGCCGACCATAACTTTGGGTACAAGCAATGTGGAATCTCAATCGGTCAACATTCGAGCTGGGTATCGTGCTTTGTCAGAATGGCATGGCGAGGTATGGGGAGTACGCGTACAAACCGTTCGTAGGGTGAATTCACCTTTTCAATTCACACGTGAAGATTCCATGCAGCTGCGCATGAGGGTAACGAAACAAGCTAACCTCGGCATCGAATTCGGGCGAATCCCTCAGCTTGAGCGAAGCTTTCAAAGATTCTTAATTAGCTACGCACTTTAGTGAAAGTATTTGCTTGGGGTTTTCTGCCAGGCGTTTTAGACCCTTTCATTATTCCCAGCGCAAAACCAAGGTCTTCGAGTACCCGTAGCCGACGCATAACTTCAGTGCGTTCGGTTCGCGCTTTGCGCGTTTCATTGCCGTGAATGGTTTTAGCCTCGGCGCAGCGCTGTCGGCCTTGTTCAGTCTTAGGGCCCGTTGAAGCTCCCCCATGAAATCGGCATTTGGTCTTCCCCTTTGAAGCAGGCGCACAACACTGGACACCAGTTCTCTTTGACTTGGCGCTGCATTGACGGCAGGTAATACGCCCACCAGCTGTTCTAAAAGTAAAGTTGTTTGACATAGATTTACACCTTGATAGAGCCTCGTCTGGGCTTGTGTTTTAAATTGCGCACAGTACCCTATGAACCAAACACTGGTTGCTGTCTTGAAATGTTGATTGCCTTGGTTTTCTTGAATACCTTGAGCATCTTGATCTTCTTGAGTGCCTTGATTACCTTGAGTATGTTGAGCTTCTTGACTTAGAACTAAAGAACGAAGGAACTCAAGCATCTCAAGGTATTCAAAGGGTCAGAGTTGATCTCCTTGGCGCTTGGCTTCGTCGGCAGTTTCAAACCACTTGTCTTGAAGCATTCTTTGGTTAATCACCAAGAACCACTTTCCGGTCTTTGCTTTCTTGACGTTCAAAATGCCAACGGAGCGAACACAGTAGTAACCGCCTTTCTTTGCTTCTCGCCAGCCTGTTTTAGGGGGTTTTCTCTTAACAAGAAGGTCAAGACGATCATCAAGAACAGCTTTTTCCATCAAGGCCATCGCCGGTTCAGGATTAGCGAAGCCGTCTTCTGTGAAGCGGTTGTCATACACGCCAAACCATTCACCATTGCGCCCATACACCGTCATAACCTCATCAGAGTCGAGGACGTAAACGTAGTTGCCATTTGAGTTTTCACACCATTCAGACATTGCCGTCCTCCTTGGTGGTGATCAAAGTCCAAGTCCAACCGTTACCTACTTTTTCGCTGGTGATGAGCATGGTTCGTTTTGCTCTGAGAACGCTAGGCCAAGAAATACCAGCAGCTTTGGCTGCCGCTTGGATTTGGTCAACAGGAAGTGGCGCATTAGCCAGCTCATCTTGTAAAAAGTCCTTTGCCACGCCAACTGCATCCGGCTTATTTGCCTTTGGTGGAGTCAAAAGCTCGCCCACTGAGCGGCTGGTAGTTTGATCCCAGACGATGTAGGACGACTTGAAGGTTTGACCACAATACTGAACCAGCTTTTCTTCGATGTGATACTGGTAGCCGAGACGGTCGTCCCCGATGTTGTTCTTGACTGGCAACATAAAGCGTTGCTTAGTAAGCGGGTCTTCCGCCACCATGAACCCGACGCGCGGCGCAGCTGTCCAAGCTGTTGAGCCAGAGAAACGTTGCTGCGCTCCTCCATCGGTTCGTTTGTTCAAGTGAACGATCAACAGAATCATCGCACCTGTATCTTGAGCCAATGTGCCAAGCGGCATCAGTACACGTCGCACATCGCTGTCTTTGTAACTATCAACCTTTGTCCCGAGGTAAGCACTAGGTGGATCAATGATGATGAGCTTTACGTCACCAATTTGCAAAGCGCGCTCCCGCAAGTCGGCGATGTCCAAGTCCAGCTGAAACATGTCAACGTCAGCACCTTCTCGGGCCACGCCTTCAACAATGTGAACCTTTGAAATGTCAGCGCCCGCTGCATCGAGTCGGGGTCGAATCGTACGAGCAGCATCGTCTTCATTTGCAAGGATGATGACTGATCCCAAGTTTTTAAAGCTACCAGCTCCCGGCAAGCCATTGCCTGTGGTTACGCCCGCCGCCAAGTTGATGGAGATTTGACTCTTGCCAAGTCCGGGTTGACCACCAATCACAGCCAACATGCCAAGGGGGAAGCTCTGATCGACCAGCCACTCGACATGTTCAGGCACGATATCGGCAGCACAGACAGTTACAAGTCGCCCAGTAGGTTTGAACTGTTGAGCTTGTGATTTGGTTGGCAGAGCGCCTAAGTACCCAGCATTTTTTGCATGGAATGCCAGCGTGCCAAATCCAATACCACCTGATTCATCGAATCCGTCCCACACACGATTGAAGGCGTCTTCATCCCAAGTCGAACCTTGAGAACTCCATGAGTGTGCTAGGTCATACGAGCAGTCCCAACCTGTAGCAGCGATAGACCAAACTACATCACGCCATTGGCAGTACTCAATGTCAGGATCGATCGCCGACAGCATCGCCTTGACTAAATCAATATTCAAATCGTTTTCGGGGCAGTCGAACTTTTTGGCTGAAGTATGTTTGCCTTGCAGCGTAACCACAGGGGGCAATTTGGCTAAGGCGCGATCAATAGATAACGCCATGTCGTCAAAACGCAAAAGGCCAGTCTCTGTTTCTGTGAACGAAGCCAATTTTGGGCTTGCTGGATCACGAAAGTTAAACGTGCCGGGCACGCGCAGGATACGAGCTGCATCAGCGGTGATTGGGTCGGCGCCCAAAAACATACGGCCAGACAAGTTTTGAAGCTTGTCGGCCACAGGCTGCCACTCCACGCGTTTAATGACCTCAGTGAACACCCAGATAGCATGAACACCATTTCCCGTGAGGTGAATCAGTGTTGGTTTTGGCAGCCCTGTGTGGGTGAGGAAAGCCTTAATGGCAGCTTGAACTTCTTCAACTGTTTCGTATTTGCCGCCCTCGTGTGCGTCTACATCAAGCCACAGTGAGCAAAGCCCCTCTGCGTTTTCTTGAGAACGCGCTGCGCCCGGATTGGAGTAAGTCGCCATTGAAACCCATGTGTCAGCTTGGCCACCATTTGCAGCGATCAATGCCAAAGCTTGAGCTTCACTGGTGAAGTGCTTTTCGTAGAACTTGCCTTGGTTTGATTTGAAACCCAAGACTCCCGGACCTGAGCGAACCAACTTCAGGTATTCACTTTGCTGTTGAACGATCATGATTGCCCCCCTTCCGCTACATGAATTGAGGGAGTTACTTTGTTAGCGTTCAGCCAGTCTTTCAGATCAGAAAGGCAGTAAATGACACGTTTGCCTGCTTTGACGTATGGAATCCCAAGGTGACCGACAGCGCGATCTTTTTCCAAGCTGGATTCCGTGGATCCAAGTAAGGTCGCTGCTGTTTGCGGAGCAACTGCAAGGGGTTGTGTGATTGTTCGTGAGGGTCTGGACGGCATAGTGCGGCTCCTAAAATTGAAGCCTTGACTGTGCCAAGAGCTAGTTAATTTGAGCAGGGCGCAGAACGTACCTGCCAACTGTCGTACTCAACGGCACCCACAATGCGCTGCATTTGCGTGTATTTTTCTCTGATGGATTTGCCATGACGACGACCAGTTCTTTCGTCCATCTCATATCCGGCATCAAAAAGAAAACGCTCCATCGCTGCATTTGAGCTAAGTGCTTTTTCTGCGCGACTTTCACGACACGGATTACCAGAGTTCAAGTCATCGAAAAGCCCGTTCAGAATTTGCCAGTCCAACTCCTCAGAGTTAAATTTTTTGTCCAGTCCTTGGCCGATTTCACGTGTGCGCCAATCTCTGATTTCGACGAGTGTGCCGTCTTTCAAGTCGAATGACTCAAGGGGTGCTGGCTGAATGGTTTTTTTTCTGGGCATGCCATCACTCTATACGAGCGTGTCTTGCCCGACAACACCCTACCAAGCCGAAAGTACATTCTGCGCCCAGATCAAAAGTATTAACCCAGCTTGCGAGCTAGGTCTTCGACGCTTGGGTGGTAATAGCGCTTCAGCATTGCAAGGCTTTTGTGTCCAGTCACCGCTGAAAGTTCGATCAAGTTGGGCAGCTTATCTGCCATCGCGGTAATTGCGGTGTGTCGTAGGTCGTGAAAATGGAAGTCCTCAAGCCCAGCCCTTTTAACTGCGCGTTTGAATGCGGCATCAAGTGTGAAGTACTTTATTGGGAATACCTCGCCGGATATGTTTCTTGGGAGTGACCTTAGAAGTTCCACCGCTGTTGTTGATAGTGGCACCGTCCGAGGCGTACCGTTTTTAGTATCGGGAAGCAGTGCGGTTTGACTGGCAAGGTTGATGTGTTCCCACCGCAAGGCCAGCAGCTCACTTCGTCGCATCGCAGTTTCTAGTGCAAGGACAACAACGGGCTTGGTCCAATTGTTTTGTCTCCCTCTAGGCTCAACTGCTGCAAGAAGTTTGATTTGTTCATCAGCTGACAGTTTTCTTGTTCGACCTGCGGGTGAGGGAGGTTTACGGACGTGTTGCACGGGATTCGGTGTGTTGATGCCCCACTCCCGACGTGCATGATTGATGATGGAGGACAGGTATGCGAGTTCACGAATGACTGTTCCATTGCTCACCTGTTTGAGACGTTCATCACGGTATGCAGCAATTCGAACCGCACTCAGGTTTGCCAAGCTCCAGTTCGCAATGGGTTTACGAGCCATCGCTTTTAAACGGATGGTGTCTTCTGTTACAGACTTCATCGTCGGCGTCACTTCGCGCACGTATCGCAGAATGAGCTCTCTTAGCGTGGTGCGTTGGGCTTCCTGTGTATCAACGAATTGCCCTTTGTCCATTTCGGACTCGACAGAGCGTGCCCAGCGTTCAGCATCTGACCGCGCTCCAAAAGTTTTTACTTGATCGGGGTAGCCATCGCGTTTGATGCGAGCTTGCCACTTGTTGTTGCGTTGGCGAAAAGAAGCCATTTCCTGTTCCTCGGTTGGACAGGAGTTGGACAAACAACTTTTTGATGAGCAGTCGGCGAAGCCGACGTTAGTAGCTCTTAACCAGCCACGTAACTCCCCGATTTGCCGCCATGCTTTTCCAGCAGGCGCACGTCGGTGATGGTCATGCCGCGATCCACCGCTTTGCACATGTCGTAAATCGTCAGCAATGCGACTTGTACGGCGGTGAGCGCTTCCATCTCGACACCTGTTTGGCCCACGGTTTCCACGGTGGCCGTGCATTGCACGCTGTGCGTGCTTGCATCAACGGCGAATTCGACGGCCACGCGTGTGAGGGCGAGTGGGTGACACAGCGGAATCAAATCGCTGGTTTTCTTCGCCGCTTGAATGCCCGCAATGCGTGCAATGCCCAAGACATCGCCCTTCTTGGCGGTGCCGCTTTGAATCAAGGTCAAAGTGGCGGGCAGCATGACGATGCGACCGGTGGCCACGCCCACGCGTTTGGTGTGGGCCTTGTCGGCCACATCCACCATATGGGCTTGGCCTTGTGCATCAAAGTGGGTCAATGAGGACATGCTTTTTGTTGACAACGGGTTAACATGAAAGCCGCATCATACGGCTCATGGCACACATGTTTTCTTTTCTGCTTCCCCCGCATTTGTTACGTCGCGTTGGCGTGCTCGGTGTCTGCATGGCTATGTTGTTGCCAATGGCGCCTGCGCAAGCCCAACTCAGCAATAGCCGCTTGCCAAATTTAGGCGATGGCGCAGAGGTGCCGCTAGGCGTCGAACGTCGTTTGGGGGAGAGCATCGCCCGTGAAATTTACCGTGACCCCGACTATCTGGATGATCCGGTGTTGGGTGATTACCTTCAATCCATTTGGCAGCCGTTGTTGGCGTCCGCGCGTCAACGGGGTGAGTTGACGCCAGAGTTGGAGCAGCAGTTCGCTTGGGATGTTGCCCTCATTCGTGATCGCAGCATCAACGCTTTTGCGTTGCCTGGCGGCTATTTAGGCGTCCACTTGGGGTTGATTTCGGCCGTGAGTAGCGGCGATGAATTGGCGTCCGTGTTGGCCCATGAGCTGAGCCATGTGACGCAACGCCACATTGCGCGCATGATTGCGCAGCAAGGGCGCCAAGGTCCGATGGTGGTCGGTGCCATGATTTTGGGCATGTTGGCTGCTAGTCGTACCGCGAACCCCAGTAGCTTCAGTGCGGCGAATGCGGTCATGGTGGGGGGGTCTGCGGCTGCGATGCAAAGCCAATTGAATTTTTCACGCGATATGGAACGCGAGGCGGACCGTGTGGGCTACGGCGTGATGACCGAGGCGGGTTATGAGCCGCAGGGTTTCGTAACCATGTTCGAAAAACTGCAACAAGCAGCACGTTTAAACGACAACGGCTCATTTCCTTATTTGCGTAGCCACCCGATGACGACCGAACGCATTTCAGATGCGCAAGCGCGTCAGCAGCTCTTGCCTAAACGCGGGGTCGTGCCGACGACGCCCTTGCACGCCATGATGGCCGTTCGCGCCCAAGTTTTGACCAAGCCAGGCGTGGATGCCTTACGTAATCTGGCGGCGCAAGCGCAAGCCAGCTCTTTTGTGGCGAGTCCCAGGGCGAAGCAAGCGGGGGTGTTGTACGGTGCAACATTCGCCGAGCTGGCTCAGCGCAACTTTGGGGAGGCGCGTCAACACCTGAGTCGTTTGCAAGCTTTAGGTGGCTTAGATGCGGGTGCACAGCGTGTGGTGCGTTTACTTTCTGCCGAGGTTGCGCTGGCGGCTGGAGATGCCGCACAAGCGGTGGCGCTTTTAGAGAGTAAGACCACAATCGTTGCGAACAATGACCGTGCTACACGGATTCAACTGGCTCAAAGCCGCATTGCAACTCGCAAACCGGCGCAAGGCAAGATCGCCGCAAGCGATTTGTCGTTGTGGCTCAACCAGCATCCGCGTGATGCGACGGTGTGGTTGGTGCAGGCCTCCGCTTTTGAGCTACAGGGTGATCCGTTGCGGGCCATTCGTTCGCAAGCTGAGGCGCGTGCGATGGAGTTGGATTACGGTGCCGCAGTCGACCGTTTCAAAGCCGCACAGTTATTGGCGCACCAAATGGCCAGTGAAGGCAAGCTAGACCGTGCTGGTCATATGGAGGCGTCGATCATTGACGCCCGTTTGCGAGAGTTAGAGCGGTTGCGGCGGGAACAAACGCTCGAGCGCTGAGTCAATCACCACGCCGAAGGCTGAGTAAATCAGTGATCCCAACAAGGCTGAGCCAAAGCTGCGCACCCAAAAACCGTCCAGCAAGCCTGCGGCAGCCCAAAACATGACGGCGTTGATGACAAACAAGAACAGTCCTAACGTGAAGAACGTCACGGGCAAGGTCAGCACGACCAAAGCGGGTCGCACAATCAGGTTAAAGATGCCAATGACCAAGGCCGCGGCCATGGCCGAGCCAAAGCTGGTGACTTCGACACCGCTGTAGAGATGCGCCAAAGCCATCAAGGCGGTGGCATGGAGTACCCAAGTTAAAAGTAGTTTCATTGCGGGGTCAGCATAGCATTCCCGTTATCATCCACCCCCCAACTTCCCCCCTGCTTTTTAGGTAACAGACTCTAACGCGATGGCTGGCATTCACATCACCGACATTGAAGCGGCCATCAACTATTGGCGCGAACAAAAGCCCTCGCCCGATGGCGTCACGCTGGCGCCCGAAATTCGTGCGTTGGCCGAGGTGTATGCCTTGATGATTTATTATCACCACGAAGAAGCGGCTGAAAAAGGCTTTCCTAAAAAAGCCTATGACGCTTGGCTGGCTTGGTATCGCACCACACCCGATGCACCCTGCATTGCCATTTGCTCCACCAGCCAAGGCGACGAAGAATGCAAAGGCTGTGGCCGCACGTTTGAAGAAGTGCAATATTGGCCCGAGATGTCACCGGCCGCCAAGCGCAGTACATGGCGACGCATCACCATGATCGGTACCTCTTGGCGTTTCAACAAATACGCCGAGCGTGCGTTGACGTGTGCGTCGGTGGATGTAGGCAACACACCCAATGAGGGCGAAGTTACATCAGACGCCCAAGAAAAAAGCGCACCTTAAGTGCGCTTAGGTTGCATGTGAGCTTTGTTTATTTCCAACGCTCGCACTCAATCGTGACGGTGTGCGAACCATTGCTCAACATCAACGCACCCTCTTGAATCGTGGCTTGCAGCTGCATGCTGCGCTCAGCGAGTTGCGCCAATTCTTGCGAGGCGTGGCTGGGGATGCGCCAAATCTCTAAAGCGGTGGGCTTGATGAGTTTGTTTTGCATGGTCTTCCACCACACATCGCCTGAGCTGGCAAACACATACAACACCACTTGGTCGGCCTTGCTGCACGCTTTGAGCAGCGGCTTTTCTTCGGGTTGGCCCACTTCAATCCACAAACGTTTGCGGCCTGTGAAATCGGTCAGCATCACATCGGGTTCGTCGGGGTCAGACAGGCCCGCGCCAAACGCCAGCACGCCGTCACCGTTGCACATGTCTTGCAGCTGATGGGCTTGCAACGAGAGCGCAACCAAGCGCACCATCATGCGCTCGTCGGTCTCGCTGGGGTGGCGCGCCAAGGTGAGCGCGTGGTCGGCGTAGTAGCCGTGGTCAATGTCGGCGATCTGAACGTTCGCTTTGAAGATGGTGGATTTGATCGCCATGACGTGTGTGCCTCGTCGTCGCGGATCAAACGCGTCGCGCGAGTTCGGCGGCCTTGCCCACGTAGCTGGCAGGTGTCATGGCGAGCAAGCGGTCTTTCTCTGGCTGTGGAATGGCTAGTGCTTGAATGACCTTGTGCATGTCTTCGGGGCGCACCACTTTGCCGCGCGTGGCTTCTTTCAAATGCTCGTAAGCGCCTTGCACGGCGTAGCGGCGCATGACGGTTTGAATCGGCTCGGCCAACACTTCCCATGCGGCGTCCAAGTCAGCCGCCAAGGCTTCTTCGTTGAGTTCGAGTTTGTTCAAACCGACCATCATCGACTGGTACGCCAAGGCGGCGTAGCCCAACGCCACACCGATGTTACGCAAGACGGTGGAGTCGGTCAGGTCACGTTGCCAGCGGCTGACAGGCAACTTTTCGCTCAGGTGTTTGAGCAAGGCGTTGGACAAACCCAAATTGCCTTCGGCGTTTTCAAAGTCGATGGGGTTCACTTTGTGTGGCATGGTGGACGAGCCAATTTCGCCAGCTTTCAAACGCTGCTTGAAGTAACCCAAGGACACATAGCCCCACACGTCGCGCGCCCAGTCGATCAGGATGGTGTTGGTGCGTGCCACAGCGTCAAACAATTCGGCCATGTAATCGTGGTGTTCGATTTGAATGCTGTAGGGCTGGAACGTCAGACCCAAACCCAAAGGTGTGGGCGTTTCCACCACTTTGCGGCTGAAGGCTTCCCAGTCAAAGTCGGGCCAAGCCGAGAGGTGTGCGTTGTAGTTGCCTACGGCGCCGTTCATCTTGGCCATGATCTTCACGCTGGCAATGCGCTCGCGCGCTTGGCGTAAGCGCATCACCACGTTGGCCACCTCTTTGCCCACGGTGGTGGGGCTGGCGGTTTGGCCGTGCGTGCGGCTGAGCATGGGCACATCGGCGTAGGCGTGGGCCATCTCCCGCAACTTGGCAATCATGCCGTCGATGGCGGGCAAGATCACTTGGTCACGACCGGCTTGAATTTGCAATGCGTGGCTGGTGTTGTTGATGTCTTCGCTGGTGCAAGCAAAGTGCACAAACTCGGCGGCTGCTTCGAGCTCGGCGTGGCCTTTGAATTTCTTCTTGATCCAATACTCCACGGCTTTGACGTCGTGGTTGGTGACTTTTTCTTCTTCTTTGATGGCCAAGGCGTCTTCGGTGCTGAAATTGGTCACCAAGCGGATGAGGTAGTCGCGTGAAGCGGCGCTCAGCGGTTTGAACTCGGCAAAGCCCGCATCGCTCAACGCAATGAACCACGCAATTTCCACTTGCACACGGCGGTGCATATAGCCTTGTTCGCTCATCAAGGGGCGCAAGGCGGCCACTTTGCTGGCGTAACGACCATCTAAAGGCGATAAGGCGGTGACTTGGGAAACGTTGGGATTCGGGGTGTTGTGGGTATTGCTCATCCTTTGATTTTAGGTGGTCGCCTCCCGTGACATGTATACGCAAGGCCAGATAAAATGAGACCTTAGAAAACACACAAAAACATATGAAACTGATTGGTTCTACCACCAGCCCTTATGTGCGCAAAGTGCGCATCGTCATGGCCGAGAAAAAACTGGATTACCAGTTTGTGCTGGAGGACGTGTGGTCGGCAGAGACGCAAATCGCCGCATCCAACCCCTTGGGCAAGGTGCCCTGCCTCATCATGGAAGGTGGCGAGGCCTTGTTTGATTCGCGTGTCATCGTTGAATATGTGGACACCCTCTCGCCTGTGGGCAAGTTGATTCCTGACCGTGGCCGTGAGCGCGCGGAAGTGAAGACTTGGGAGGCTTTGGCCGATGGCTTGTTGGATGCTGCGTTGTTGGCTCGTATGGAAGCCGTTTGGCCGCATCGCAAAGACAGCGAACGCAGCCAAGCTTGGATTGATCGTCAGTTGCAAAAAATCGACAACAGCTTGGTGGCGATGGACCGCGCTTTGGCGGAGCGCAGCAATTGCATGGGCACGCACTTGAGTTTGGCCGATATCGCCGTGGGCGTGGCGGTGGGGTACCTCGATTTCCGTTTCCCGCAAATTGATTGGCGCGGGCAGCACCCTAACCTTGCGGCGTTGCATGAGCGTCTGATGCAGCGTCAAAGTTTCAAAGACACCGTGCCTTTCTAACCGACGCCTGTAGGCGCTTGATTTCCAAAGCCTCTCGTTGAGAAACGAGGGGCTTTTTAATGCTCGAATCTGGAATAATTAGGCTTGCAAAACCCTTAAATGTCTAGGACACTTAGTCTTTCATTGGGCGATGAAAGAAGCCATTCTCATGAACTCACGTGACGACCATTCAAACCTGACGCTGTCCATCGCTGCCGTTGAGCGTGACACGGGTATTGGCAAAGATACCTTGCGCGTGTGGGAGCGCCGCTATGGGTTTCCGATGCCAGGGCGCGACGCCAATGACGAGCGCACTTACCCCATGGCGCAGGTAGAAAAACTGCGTGTGATCAAGCGTTTGATGGACCAAGGCCATCGGCCGGGTCGTATCGTGGCTTTGTCGATGGATGTGTTGCAACACTTGAGCCGTGGTGAAAGCAACTTGAAGGACGGACAAGCCTCAGGCATGGGGGTGGTACGTGATGACTTGGTGGCCTACACCGACATGCTCAAAACGCAAGACCATGAGGGGCTTCGCCGTGAGCTATTGAAAACCTTGACACAACATGGCTTACAAAGTTTTGTTGTAGACATTGTTGCGCCACTGACGGCCATGGTGGGTGATGGTTGGGCGCGTGGCGATTTGGCCGTTCACGAAGAGCATTTGTACACCGAGTGCGTGGGCAGCTTGATGCGCCAAGCCATCGTGGCGATCCCGAAAGCCGCCAGCGGTGGCGACCCCACGGTGCTGTTGACCACCTTTCCACAAGAGGCCCATGGCTTAGGTTTGCTGATGGTCGAAAGTTTGCTGACCTTAGAAGGTTGTCGTTGCGTGTCGTTGGGTACGCAAACACCGGTACGCGATATTGCCCAAGCGGCCACCGCGCATGGGGTGGATGTGGTGGCTTTGAGCTTCAGCATGAACATGAACCCCAACCATGTGGTGGATGGCTTGGTCGAACTCAACACACTGTTGCCTGCGTCCATCAAGGTGTGGGCCGGTGGCGGGGCACCTGCGTTGCGCCGCCGTCACATTGAGCGTGTGTTGGTGATGCACGACTTGACCGCTATTGCTGAGGCTGTGAATCACTGGCGTCGTCAAAAGACGCAGGCTGAAAGCAAGGCGAACGGTTGGTCTTGAGGTGCCGAGCAGGTGCCCACCTAGAATGGCGCCACCATGACCGAGACCCATTTGCTCCCTCCCGCCTTTTTGTCTAAGTTGGCTTCGCGCCAAGACGCTGCGCAACGCATCACGGCGCTGCGTGCGCAAGGGCCGGTGGTGTTCACCAACGGCGTGTTTGATGTGCTCCACCGAGGCCATGCCTCTTACTTGGCGCAAGCCCGAAGCTTGGGCGGCAGTTTGGTGGTGGCCCTGAACAGCGATGCTTCAGCGCGCCGTTTGGGCAAAGGCCCAGATCGTCCCTTGAACAATGAGCTCGACCGCGCCGCATTGATGGCGGCCTTGGAGTCCGTGAGTTTGGTCACGTGGTTTGACGAAGACACGCCGCTGGAACTCATCACCGAGTTGCGCCCCGATGTGTTGGTCAAAGGCGGCGATTACGACATGAGCAAGCTGGCTGAAACCAAAGTGGTGTTAGCGTATGGTGGTCGTGCTCAAGCCATTCCGTTTGTTGACGGCTACTCCACCACGGCGCTGGTGAAGAAAATTCGCCAAGGCTAATCAGCCAAACACCGCATGCCACAACGCCTGAATGGCAGTGGCTTCTTTCTCTAGTTCCACCGTCGGTACTTGTGTGGGTTGCTCATCCAAACGCGCGCGGTGTTGAATGCGCCGCAACTCACGGTAGGCACTGCCTGCTGCTTCACCTACATCCTTGGGTAGCAAGCCCGCCTTTTCGGCGTTGAGCAACAAAGCGATATTGCCCACGTTGGCCAACAAGCTGGGGTGTTGTTGGGCATGGGCCAGCACCAAGTATTGCACCGCAAACTCCACATCCACCATGCCGCCCGCGCTGTGTTTGACGTCGAACAAATCGGGCTTCACGCTGTGGGCGCCGCGCAGTTTGTCGCGCATGGCCACAATTTCTTGACGCAGTGCCGCTTGGTCGCGCTTGGCGTTGATCACATTCGCACGCACCGCATCAAATCGGGCTTGCAATTCGGCGGAGCCCAAGCAAAAACGCGCACGCGTCATGGCTTGGTGTTCCCACGTCCACGCCGTGTTTTCGCCGCGTTGGCATTGGTAGTCGGCGTAGGCGTCGAAGGTGGACACCAAGAGGCCCGAGTTGCCATTGGGACGCAAGGCGGTGTCGATTTCGTACAAATCGCCGTCGCCGGTTTTCACCGTGAGCCAGTTGATGAGTTTGCGCACGTAGGCGGCATAAATTTCGCCGGCACGTTCGTGTGGGTCTTCGTACACAAACACGATGTCCAAGTCGCTGCCGTAGCCCAGCTCTTTGCCGCCCAATTTGCCGTAGGCGAGGATGGCAAACAAGGGCTCGTCGCGGTGGCGTTGCTTGAAGTTTTGCCATACCCAGCGGCTTGTGACTTTGAGCACGGTGTCTGCCAAGGCGCTCAAATCGTCCGCCACTTGCTCGACGGTGATGCGGCCTTCGACGTCACGCGCTAAGGTGCGGAACACTTCGGCGTGATGTGCGCGACGCAACAGGTTCAGTAACGTTTCTTCGTCGGCTTGGCCCGTGGATTGCAGCGATGCCAAGCGGCGCTCCAACTCGTCTTCAAATTCGGCCGGCACAAAGCGCTCGGCCAACAAGGCTTCGCCTGCGAGTTCGTCAATCACGCCGGGGTGCTGTTGCAAATACTTGGCGGGCCAACGCGCAAGCCCGAGTAAGCGCATGAGCTGCTCGTGCACACGTGGTCGCTCAATCAGCAAGGCCAAATAGCTTTCGCGGCGCAGCAGCGGCTCCATCCAATCGCTCCAACGCACGGCGGCTTCTTCGGTCACACGACCATCGTCAATCCACGCGTTGGTGCGTTGCAACAGTTTGAGCAAGCGTTGCACGCCGTCGTCACGCAAGGCGCGGATGCGCGGTTGTTCGGACCAATGCGCCACGCGTTCGCGCAAGCGTTCGTTCAGGTCGGGCAGCAAGGAGGCCAAATCCACATAGTCGTTCTTGGGCGTGCAGCCTTTGCAGTCGCCGTTGCCTTTGGCCTCTGTTTTTTCGCCCAGTCCCAGCAAGCGGTCAAACTCTTGTGCCACCAATTCACGATGGGCATCGAGTTGCGCCAAAAAGTCGCTGGTGTCGCCAAAGCCCAGTGTGAGGGCCATCCAATTCAAGTCATCGTCGTTGGTGGGCAGCACATGGGTTTGTTGGTCGTCCAAGTACTGAATGCGGTGTTCGACTTGGCGCAAAAACACATAGGCTTTCGCCAGTGCCTCGGCGGTGGCGGCCGGCATCAAGTTGGCTTGGCTCACACGTTGCAAGGCTGCCAAGGTGGGGCGTGTGCGCAATTCAGGGAAATGGCCTCCGCGCACCACTTGCAGCAGTTGCACTGTGAATTCAATTTCACGAATACCGCCCCGCGAGAGCTTTACATCGTTCGCGCGCTCCGGGCGGCCAGCGCTTTGCTTGGCAGAGTGGTTGCGAATTTGTTGGTGCAAGCCACGCAGCGACTCAAACACGCTGTAGTCCAAGTAGCGGCGGAACACAAACGGCAACACCGTGTCGCGCAGTTCATTGGCGTTGGCTTGCGCACTGAAGGGGGCGACCACGCGGCTCTTGAGCCAGGCAAAACGCTCCCACTCGCGCCCCTGTACCAAGAAATATTCTTCCAAGGCCTGGCGTGACACCACGCTCGGACCCGAGTTGCCGTTGGGGCGCAAGGCCAAATCCATGCGGAACACAAAGCCGTGTTCGGTGGTGTCGCCAATCAAGGCGTAAATCAGTTTGACAGCGCGGGCAAAGTAATCGTGGTTGCTGATGCGGCCTCGCCCATCGGGCAAGCCCGTGGTTTCGCCGTCTTCGTCGTACACGTAAATCAGGTCGATGTCGCTCGACACATTCAGTTCCCGTGCGCCGAATTTGCCCATGCCAATGATCCACAAGGTGGCACGTTCGCCGCTGGGCGTGGTGGGCATGCCGTAGCTGCTGTCCAGTTGTGCTTGGGCGTCTTTGAAGGCTTCGTCCAGCGTGAACTCGCCCAGCTCCGTCACGGCGCGGGTAATGACATCTAGGCTCGCGCGCTGTTCGCAGTCCAGCACCACCAAGCGCTCCATCACCAGCTGGCGCAGGATGCGCAAGGCATTGCTGCAGCTGTGGGTTTGGCGCAAGGCTTCAAAACAGGTCTGCATCGTGGCCAAAACGGGCGCGCCTTCGGGCAGCAGATGCAGTTCGTTGACGTAGCGGCGACGCAAACGTTGCACGAAGCGTGAATAAGTACTCAAGTTTTGCATAGGGCAGGGGATAATTCCTGTCATGTTGCTCGTGCCTTCAACCGTTGTCTGATTCTGTGAACGCCACCCCCGAAGATTTGACGCCTGATTTGCCAACCCCATCGGTGTGGCGACGTGCGCTCCCATGGGCGCTGGGTTTGGTGGTGTTGGCTTGGGTGGCGGTGCTGATCGCTTGGAGCGCTTTGCACGTTTTGATTGTGCCGCGAATTGCCGACTACCGTGATGTGTTGCAACAACAAGCCACGCGTGCCTTGGGGGTGCGCGTGGAGGTGGGCGGCATCCGTGCGCAGGGCGGCTTGTGGGTGCCGTGGTTTGAGTTGCAAAACATCCAGTTGTTTGACCGTGAAGGCCGCGCGGCTTTGCACTTGCCGCGCGTGTTGGCGGCGGTGTCGCCTTTGTCGGTGCTGCAAGGGCAATTTGAGCAACTCGCGATTGAGCAACCCGAACTTGAAATTCGTCGCGATGCCAGCGGCCATGTGTGGGTCGCCGGTTTAGACACGCAGGCTGAAGGCGATGGCAGTGCTGCCAATTGGTTTTTCTCACAGCCTGAGTTCTTGGTGCGTGAGGGCGTGGTGCATTGGCGCGACGAAAGCCGCAGCGCCGCCATGCAAAGCACTGCACCCGTGTTGACGTTGCAGCACGTGAACGTGTCGATCAAAAATCAGTGGTTTGGGCATGCGGTGCGCGCCGACGTCACGCCGCCTGACGCGCTGGGGCAGCGCGTGTCCGTGCAAGGCCAATTTTCTCAATCCCCGTGGCACAAGGCGGGTGACTTAGAGACGTGGTCAGGCGAAGTCTTTGCAGACTTGCCCTACGTTGACTTAGCCACTTTGCGCCCATGGGTGACGATGGATCGAGGCCTGTCTTTGCAAGAAGGCCGTGGCGTTGTGCGTTTGTGGGCCGATGTGCAACATGGCCTGCCTGTGGGTGTCACGGCGGATGTGGCGTTAGATGCGGTGAACGCACGCTTAGGGGCGGACTTGCAGCCCTTGGCCTTGCGTCATGTGCATGGTCGCATTGGTGCACAAAAGGTTGGCAACGAAGTGGAAATCAGCAGCCAAGATTTGGTCTTTGACACCCAAGAAGGCGAACACTGGCCGGGTGGCGTGCTGCGCGTGAGTTGGGCGGGCGAGGCCTTTGACACCGGCAAATTGCAGGCGGATCGCTTGGACTTGGACGCTTTGAATCAAATCAGCCAGCGCATGCCAATGCCTGAGCAATGGCGATCCATGCTGGCGCGTGTGCAGCCCCAAGGACAAGTCAATCAGCTCAACGCAGCGTGGCAGAAACAAGAGGACGCGTCTTTGCACTACGCGGTGCGTGGTCAAGTGCGCCAGCTTTCATTGCGCAGAGATGCATTGCCTACCGGCCCGCTGGCGGTGTTGCCCGGCATTCATGCTGGGCAGCTGGAGTTTGATTTCACCCAGAAAAGCGGCAAAGCACATCTGCGCATTGACCAAGGCAGCTTGACGCTCCCACTCGGTTTGGACGAGCCACATCTTGTGTTGCATGAGGCTTCGGTGCAGCTGAATTGGCAACACAAAGACGACGACGTGACGGTGCAGTTCAGCCAGGGCCGTGTGGTCAACGACGATGTGGCTGGCGAGTTCAGTGGCTCATGGAAAACGGGACAGGGTGTGCAACGGTTGCCGGGCATCTTGGATTTGACAGCCACCATCAGCCGCGCCAAAGCTGCCCAAGTGGCGCGCTATTTGCCCAACACCTTGCCCGCAGATGTGCGCACCTATGTGCGTCAAGCGGTGCAAGCCGGTGATGTGAGCCAAGCCAATTTGCGCTTGCGCGGCAACTTGGACGACATGCCGTTCAGCAACCCCAAGCAAGGTGAATTTCGCATTGCTGCACAAATTGCGAACGGGGTTTACCAATACGTGCCACAACCTGCGGCCAAGCCTAAAACACCGCCCGTGGCGCAGTGGCCCGCCTTGACCCACATCGGTGGGGAGTTGGTGTTTGACCGTGCAGCTTTGCACTTCAAGGGGCAAACACAGCTCGCGGGTGCGTCAGATGTGAATTGGCAAAAAGTAGAAGCGCACATTCCCAATTTGGCACAACCCGTGGTGCAAGTGAGCGGCGAAGCGCATGGCCCTGCGCAACAGGTGTTCCACATGGTGGCCAATTCCGCCTTGAACGATTTGACCGGCGGCGTGCTCAACAAAAGCCAAGCCTCGGGCGATGCGAGCTACAAACTGTCGTTGACGTTGCCGATCGATCAACTTGAAAAAACACAAGTCCAGGGCAGTGTGACCTTTGCCGACAACGCCTTGCAAATCATCCCGGGTACACCGGTGCTCAACCGCACACGCGGCGTGCTGAGTTTCTCCGAGGCAGGCTTCAAACTCAAAGATCTCCAAGCCCAATTGTTGGGCGGTCATGCGGTGCTGGAGGGCGGGTTGACGTTTGCGCAGACGCAAGAAACTTCGCCTCTTCAGCTCAAGATTGCCGGTGAGTTGACCGCCGATGGGTTGCGACAAGCGCGCGAATTGGGCCTTGTCTCTCGCGTGGCGCAACGCGCCACAGGCAAAACCAACTACACCGCCACTTTGGGTTTGCAGCGCGGGCAACCGCAGCTATCCATCCTGAGCGATCTCAAAGGCATGGCTTTGTCATTGCCCGCACCCCTGACCAAAACGGCGGCGGCCAAAATGCCCTTGCGCATTGCCACCGAGCTCACACGTGAATCGCTCGACCCGAAATCGCGCACCTTGCAAGATCAAATCAGCGTCACCTTGGATCGGTCGGTGTCGGTGGTGTATGTGCGAGATTTAAGCGGCCCTCGTCCACGCGTGGTGCGCGGAGGCATTGCCGTCGGGCAGTCCGTGGTCGATGCAGTGCCGATGCGTGACAACGCGGTCACGCTCAATTTGCAGTTGCCTGCTGTCGACCTCGATGCCTGGAATGTGGTGCTGACACAAGCCACAGGCACTTCCCCTCTTCAACGCAAGAGCGGCCCCGGAAAAATCACGGGTAGTGAAGCCAGCGGGGATGGGGCACAAGAGTACATGCCGACTTTCGCCGCACTGCAAGCGGGGCAAATCAAAGTGTCCGATCGCATCATTCACAAAGTGGTGGTGGGTGGTTCGCGTCAAGGCGATTTGTGGCGTGTCAACATCAGTGCGGACGAACTCAATGGTTCTGCAGAAGTTCGTCCTCCCCAAGGCAGCACCCCCGCACAGCTGTTCGTTCGCTTGGCTTATTTGAATATCCCGCCCAGCTCGGTCCCCGATGTTGAACGTATGTTGACCGAACAACCCAGCAGCATTCCGACCTTGGATGTCGTGGTCGAAGATTTGACCTTGCGTGGGAAAAAAATGGGTCGTTTGGAAATCAATGCGATCAATCGGGTGGGTGCAAAAGTGACGCGTGAGTGGCGGCTCAACAAACTCAACCTTCAAATGCAAGAAGCCACCTTAACGGCCAACGGAAGTTGGATGGCCGATGGCCCGCGTTTGCGCCGCACGCAGTTGAGTTTCTTGCTGGCCATTCGCGACAGCGGGCAACTCTTGACGCGGTTGGGGACACCCGGCGCGATTCGGGATGGCGAAGGTCGACTCGAAGGCGAGGTGAGCTGGCAAGGCTCGCCCATCACGTTGGATTACGCCAGCATGTCAGGCAAGATGAGTTTGTCGATTGACAAGGGGCAGTTTCTCAAAACCGAACCGGGTGCTGCGCGCTTGTTGGGCGTGCTCAATTTGCAAGCCTTGCCACGTCGCTTGACTTTGGATTTCAGCGACTTGTTCAGCGATGGTTTTGCCTTTGATTTTGTGCGCGGCGATGTGCGCATCGAGCAAGGCATTGCGTTGACTAACAATTTGCAAATGAAAGGGGTGGTCGCGGGCGCATTGATTGAAGGTCGTGCAGATTTGGTGCGCGAAACCCAAGACCTCAAGGTTGTGGTGGTGCCCGAAATCAACGCTGGGACCGCATCTCTTTACATGGCCACCATCAACCCCTTGGTGGGGTTGACCAGCTACTTGGCGCAGATGGTGTTGAGTAAGCCACTGGTGCGTGCAGGGACCACCGAGTTTCACGTGGATGGCACCTGGGCTGACCCGCGCGTGATCAAGGTGGATTGATGCTGTTAACCCCTGCACCACAAATACGCCGTTGGGGCCTGTGGGGCTTATTGGTCGTGTTGGTATTGACCATGCTCAGTACTTTGGTCTGGTTGGCTGGCCGCTATGAAGTGGGGCAAGAGCAAAGTCGGGTCGAGCGAGATGCGGCGGATGCGGTAAGTGACATCCGCACCGCACTCACCCGCAATGTCCAAAGTTTGCAAGCCCTGCAATACGCCGATCGCACGGCCTTGCCTTGGGACAGAGAGGTGCATGCTCTCATGCGCGAGCACCGTGAATGGCTGCGTTTGGAGTTGCGTGATCTCAATTTACGCGTTGTCAAAAGTGTAGACACCCCTTTTCGGGCCCCTGTGTTCCAACGTCTTGGGCGCGAAACCAACCAACCCGAAGTGGTGCAAGCCTGTGGTGTGGCGCGTCGCCAAAGCGGGCCCGGGTATGGGTCAAGTTCGTACGTGCCGCAGGCCAATGGCTTGGGGCTGGAGATCATGGATTTGTGTTTACCCGTCATCACCGACGGGCACCTCACGGGCTACACCGTGGCGACTTATTCTTTGACCGAAATGTTGGTCAACATGGTGGGGCCGCAACTCACGCGCAGCCAAGAGGTGTCGTTCACCGAATCTGACGGCACCCGTTTGGCCATGCATGGCACAGCTCGTCGTGGCTCGCGCGTGTTTGTGGCCAAGCAGTTGATTGACCTGCCCGGCCACACCATGGTGTTGCGCATGGACAGTTGGCGTCGTGCGCCTGATTTATTTCCCAATGTGCTCACGGCTTTGGTCACCGCCATGGCGATTGCGTTGGTCACGGTCTTGGTCATGCTGGCGCGTGACATGCGTCGTCGTCAACGCGTTGAGCTGGATTTGGCCGATGCCTTGGCTTTTCGCAAAGCCATGGAAGACTCGTTGGTCACTGGCTTGCGTGCGCGTGACAAGGAAGGGCGCATCACCTACGTGAACCCTGCATTCTGTGAAATCGTGGGGTTTGAGGCGCATGAGCTGATTGGCAAAAGCATCCCTGCACCGTATTGGCCACCTGAAATGGTGGACGAATACGGTCAGCGACAAGCCTTGCGTTTGGCGGGCAATGCGCCACCGCGCGAGGGTGTCGAGTCGGTCTTCATGCGCAAAAACGGTGAGCGTTTTGCGGTGATGATTTTTGAGGCTCCGCTCATCAACGCCTTGGGCGAGCAAACGGGTTGGATGGGCGCGGTGCTCGACATCAGTGAGCAGCGCCGAGTGGAAGAAATGTCGCGTGCCAGCCAAGAACGTTTGCAAGCGACGGCACGTTTGGCCACGGTGGGTGAGATGGCTTCTTTGCTGAGTCACGAGTTGAATCAACCGTTGGCGGCTATTTCCAGCTACGCCACCGGCAGCATGAATCTGTTGCAAGAAGCAGCTAACAAAGACCCGCAGCTCGCAGAGACGTTGGGCAGTGCCATTCAACGCATTGGCCAACAGGCAGAGCGTGCAGGTAAAGTCATCAAGAGTGTGCACGACTTCATTCGTCGACGTGACCAAGCGCGTGAAGCCGTCGCGCCGCGGGCTTTGCTGGATGACGTGATGCCGTTGGTGATTTTGCAAGCCCGCAAGCTGGGTGTTCGTGTGCAAGTCAACTGCCCGACCGAATTGCCCGCTGTGTTGTGCGACCGCACCATGGTGGAGCAGGTGCTGCTCAACCTTGCGCGCAATGGCATGCAAGCAATGGCCGATGACGTGTCGCCGAAAGTGCTGACCTTGACCGTGCGCCCTGCTGCGTCAAATGCCAGCAGCCGATGGCTTGAGTTTTTGGTGGCCGATGTGGGTCACGGCATTCCTGAGGCCGTGTCTGAAAAACTATTCACACCGTTTTTCACCACCAAGCAAGAAGGCATGGGTTTGGGCTTGAGTTTGTGCCGCACCGTGGTGGAGCAACATGGTGGCTTTTTGAGCCATTTCGCCAATACCCCGCATGGCACGGTGTTCAGCTTTACCCTGCCACAATCGTGACCAAAGGCCTCACATATGCAACCCACAGAAGACGCATTGGTATTCATTGTTGACGACGACGCAGGCGTACGCGAAGCGCTTGCGTGGTTGCTGCGTTCACGCCGATTGCCTAGCCAGTCGTTTGACAGCGCAGACGCGTTTGCCCAGTTCCTCAATGACAGCGGTGCGGTGTGGCAGCCCACGCAACCCGGTTGTTTGTTGCTCGATGTGCGCATGCCTGGCATGAGTGGGTTGGCCTTGTTTGAGCAACTCATTGAGCGCAAGCTGCTCGATGCCCTGCCCGTGATCTTTTTGACCGGCCATGCCGATGTGCCCACCGCGGTGGATTCGGTCAAACGTGGCGCCTTTGATTTTTGCGAAAAACCATTTTCAGACAACGCGTTGGTGGACCGCATCGAGCAAGCCTTGGCCCGTTCGGCGCAGACCTTGCAGAGCTTGCGCAGCAAACAAAGCCTGCAACACAACTTGGCCGATCTCACCGACCGTGAACGCGACGTGATGCACTTGGTGGTGGAGGGCTTGCCAAACAAACTCATCGCCGATCAGTTGGACATCAGCGTGCGTACGGTGGAGGTGCACCGCGCGCGCGTGTTCGACAAGATGAACGTCAAGTCTGCCGTCGAGCTGGCCAACTTGTTGCGCGGCGAGTGATGTACATGGGGTATCGCTGCATGCGTGCGTTCATGGTGGTGTTGGCCATCGCCACTTTGGTGGGTTGTGGTTCGACCCGCCGAGCTCCTGTGAGCGACTATGGCCGCCCCTATCCCGCAGCCCGTGCGCCTGCTGATGCACCGCGTGCCAGTGGCAGCCTAGCCGGTACGCCCGGCACACCCAACCCGCAACAAAGCTACCGCAGCCGTTGGGTGGCCGCGTCGTGGAACGACGTGCCCGGTTGGCAAAACGACAACTTGCAAGACGCATGGAACGCGTGGCTGCAAAACTGTGAGCGCCCCGGCCCTTTGTTTGCACCGCTGTGCAAAGACGTGCGCCAACTCATGCTCGGCAGCGACGATGACCGCCGCTTGTGGATGATGAGCCACTTGCAGCCCTACCGCGTCGAGTCACTCGAGGGTGTAGTGGACGGCTTGCTCACCAGCTATTACGAGCCGATGTTTGATGCCTTCGCGCAAATGCGCCCCGGCTTTGACGTGCCTTTGTATGCGCCACCGGATGGTCTGGCTGAGGCTCGCCGTGCAGGCCGCCCGTGGTTCAGCCGCCAAGAGATTGACACGAACGCACAAGCGCGCGATGCGCTGCGTGGCCGCGAAGTGGCGTGGCTCGCCGACCCTATCGACGCGTTGGTGTTGCACATCCAAGGCTCAGGCCGTGTGCGCATGGCCAACCCCGATGGCAGCACGCGCGTGGTGCGCTTGGCGTTTGCGGGTTCCAACGAACAGCCTTACCAAAGCGTGGGCCGTTGGTTGCTCGACCGTGGGTTGATCAAAGATGCCTCGTGGCAAGGCATCAAAGCATGGATCGTCAGCACCCAACAAAGCAACCCGCGCTTGGTGCAAGAGATGCTGTGGAGCAACCCGCGCTATGTGTTTTTCCGCGAAGAAGTGCGCAGCGCAGCGGATGCAGACCTTGGTCCGCGTGGTGCGCAAGGTGTGCCGCTGACGGCGGGGCGCTCCATCGCGGTGGACAAAGATTCGATCCCGTATGGCACGCCTGTGTGGTTGGCCAGTGCTGGACCGAATGGCAACTTGCAACGCTTGGTGTTTGCGCAAGACACGGGCAGCGCCATCACCGGTGCGGTGCGCGCCGACTACTTTGCGGGCACCGGCGCAGACGCGGGTGAATTTGCAGGCCGTATGAAGCAAGGTCTGCGCTTGTGGGTGTTATGGCCCAAGTGATGTGATGAGTATCAAACAGTTCAATGGCGAGTGGGTGTGTCAGCAAGACCGTGTGCTGTTTCGCTTCAACACCAGTGAAGACCAAGAGTTCAGTTTTTGGCTCACACGCTACGTGCTCAAAGGTTTGTTAGAAGGTGCGCAGCAGCTCAGCGCGCAGGCCTTGGCGCAGGTGCATCCGCCTCAGGTGGCACAGGTCGTGCAGTCGTTTCAGCAAGCGTCCGTGGCGCAACAACTTAATTTTCAAGAAACCTTCCAAGAGGCCAAAGAACGACCCATGGGGGATACGCCCTTGTTGGTGACGGGGTTGCTGCTGAATCAACAAGGCGAGGCGGTCACCCTCAAACTCGATGTGGAATCTGGCAAGTCAGTGCAAGTGCAAATGAACCCGCAGGTTTTACAAGTGATGTTGGCGTTGCTCGATAAATTGCAAGGCGTTGCGCAATGGGGTGTGGGTTTATCTGCTGCGCAAGATGTGACGCCGCTCTCCCCCGAGCTTGGAACTCCGCCGGTCATCCATTGATTGCGGGAAGACCATGAGCCTTAGGCGTCAGCCTTAGCGTGTGAGGATGCGCTTATCGCTCTAAACTTTGGCAAAGCATGTCATTGACTGGAGCCCGCCATGAACGCCCCTTTGCCCGAGCAGATTCGCCGCGCACTCGATACCGTGACGTTGGATGACAAATACAGCCTCGACGTGGGCCGCGCGTTCATGAGCGGCGTGCAAGCCTTGGTCAAGCTGCCTATGTTGCAGCGCCAACGCGATGCGTTGCAAGGCAAAAACACCGCAGGTTTTATCAGCGGCTATCGCGGCTCTCCGCTCGGCACCTATGACCAATCGTTGTGGAAAGCCAAGCCTTACCTGCAAGCGCAAAACATCGTCTTTCAACCCGGCGTGAACGAAGAGTTGGCCGCCACCGCGTTGTGGGGCACACAACAACTCGGCTTTGCACCACAAGGCAGCAACAAGTTCGATGGCGTGTTTGGCATTTGGTATGGCAAAGGCCCGGGTGTGGATCGTTGCTCGGATGTGTTCAAACACGCCAACATGGCGGGCACGACACCTTGGGGTGGCGTGTTGGCTGTGGCGGGTGACGACCATGTGGCTAAGAGTTCAACCGCGGCGCACCAAAGCGATCACATCTTCAAAGCCTGTGGCACGCCCGTGTTTTTCCCTTCCAGCGTGCAAGAAATTTTGGATTTGGGTTTGCACGCCATCGCCATGAGTCGCTTCAGCGGCGTGTGGTCGGGCATGAAGACGATTCAAGAAATTGTGGAGTCGAGTTCGACCGCGGTGATCGACCCGCAGCGCGTGAACATCGTCATCCCAGAGTTTGAAATGCCACCCGGTGGCCTGCACATCCGTTGGCCCGACACGGCGCTTGAGCAAGAGGCGCGTTTGTTTGACTACAAGTGGTACGCCGCATTGGCCTATGTGCGTGCCAACCGTTTGAACCACAACGTCATCGAGGGGCCGAATGATCGGCTCGGTTTGATTGCCAGTGGCAAGGCCTACAACGACACGCGCCAAGCCTTGTTGGATTTGGGCTTGGACGATGCCACGTGCCGCCGCATTGGCATTCGCTTGCACAAGGTGGCGGTGGTGTGGCCGTTGGACGCGCAGCTCACGCGCGAATTTGCCACGGGCTTGCAAGAGATTTTGGTGATTGAAGAGAAGCGCCAAGTCATTGAGTACCAACTCAAAGAAGAGCTGTACAACTGGCGTGCCGATGTGCGGCCCAATGTGTTGGGTAAGTTCAATGAAGTGGGCGAGGATCACAGCGGCGGCGAGTGGTCCATGCCCAACCCCAGCGCCAACACTTTGTTGCGCGCCAATGCCGACCTCAATCCCGCACTCATCGCCAAGGCGATTGCGCAACGTGTGTTGAAGCTCGGCGTGGATGCCGACACCATTTCGCGCATTTACGCGCAGCTCGCCATCATCAGCGCCAAAGAAGCGCAGATGCAAACCGTCACGCTCAAGGCAGACCGCATGCCGTGGTTTTGCTCAGGCTGCCCACACAACACCTCGACCAAAGTGCCCGAAGGCTCACGCGCGATGGCGGGTATTGGCTGCCACTTCATGGTGTTGTGGATGGACCGCGACACGAACGGGTTCACACAAATGGGCGGCGAGGGTGTGCCGTGGGTGGGCCAGCAACCATTTGTGAACGACCAACATATCTTTGCCAACTTGGGCGACGGCACGTACTTTCACAGTGGCATTTTGGCCATTCGCCAAAGCATCGCGGCAGGTGTGAACATCACCTACAAGCTGCTTTACAACGATGCGGTGGCGATGACGGGCGGTCAGCGCGTGGGTGAGAGGCCGGAAGGGCACAGCGTTTTGCAAATTGCCCAAAGCATGAAAGCCGAAGGCGCACAACGCATCACCGTGGTGACCGACGAGCCTGAGAAGTATGAAGGTGCCGGCTTGGTCGATGGCGTGGCTGTGTTCCACCGCGACGAGCTAGACCGCATCCAACGTGAGATGCGCGAGATCAAAGGTTGCACTGTCATCATTTACGACCAAACGTGTGCCACCGAAAAACGCCGCCGCCGCAAACGCGGCACGATGGTGGACCCTGCGGTGCGTGTGCTCATCAATGACTTGGTGTGCGAAGGCTGTGGCGATTGCGGCGTGCAAAGCAATTGCTTGAGCGTGGAGCCACTGGAGACGGAGTGGGGCCGCAAGCGCACCATCAACCAAAGCACCTGCAACAAAGACACGAGTTGCCTCAAAGGTTTTTGCCCGAGCTTCGTGACCGTGGAAGGCGGTAGCCTGAAGAAGAAAACCAAAGGTGCTGCACGCATCGAGCTGCCCGCGTTGGAGTTGCCCGAGCCCGCCCTGCCCGATACCACGCAAGCGTGGGGCATGGTGGTCGCGGGTGTGGGTGGCACGGGCGTCATCACCATCGGTCAGTTGCTGGGCATGGCCGCGCACATCGAAGGCAAAGGCATCGTCACGCAAGACGCGGCAGGCTTGGCGCAAAAAGGCGGGGCCACTTGGAGCCACGTGCTCATTGCCAACCACCAAGACGACATTCGCACCACGCGCGTGAGCTTGGGTGCTGCCGATGTGGTGGTGGGTTGCGACCCCATCGTGGTGGCCGGTAAAGAAACCTTGCAGCGCATGCGCGAGGGCCGCACGCATGTGGCACTCAATGCGCACAGCGCACCCACCGCTGCGTTTGTGCGCAACGCCGATTGGCAAAACCCAGGCGACGCATGCGTCGCCGAAATCATGCACACCGTGGGGGCAGACGCGGTGTGCGCGTTTGATGCCGATCGCGTGGCCATGCAGGTGTTGGGCGACAGCATTTTTGTCAACCCCATGGTGTTGGGCTTTGCATGGCAAAAGGGGTGGGTGCCGCTGGGGCGCGACGCTTTGATGCGTGCGATGGAACTCAACGACATGGCCGTGGCGCAAAACAAAGCCGCGTTTGAATGGGGCCGCCATTGCGCGGCGCACTGGCCTGCAGTCCAAGCGTTGTTGGCGCCTGCGCAAGTGGTGCAGTTTCACAAGCCCGAAGGTGTGGCGGCACTCATCGACAAACGCGTGGCGTTTCTCACCGCGTACCAAAGCGCGTCGTATGCCAAGCGTTACCGTGCGTTGGTGCAGCAGGTGCAAGCCGCTGAAGCCGCGTTGAACAAAACCACGCTCACCGAAGCGGTGGCTAAAAACTTGTTCAAGCTCATGGCCTACAAAGACGAGTACGAAGTGGCTCGTTTGCATACCGACACCACCTTTTTGCAAAAAATCAACGGCATGTTTGAAGGCGACTACACGTTGCATTACCACTTGGCCCCGCCGCTCACGGCGAAAACCAATGCCAAAGGCGAGTTGCAAAAGCAAAAGTTTGGGCCGCTCATGCTCACGGGCTTTAAGCTGCTCAAGCGCTTCAAGTGGCTCCGAGGTACAGCCTTGGATGTGTTTGGCTACACCCATGAACGCCGCACCGAGCGCGCGCTCATTGCGCAGTACCGCAGCAGCGTGGAAGTGATGTTGAGCCAGCTCACCGCCGACAACCACGCCTTGGCGGTGGAGATGGCGCGAATCCCCGAGCAAATCAAAGGCTTTGGCCACGTCAAAGCGCGCCACTTGGCTGCGGCACGCCAGAAGTGGGATGCCTTGAAAGCTCAGTGGTCAGCCCCCAACTGAGGCAGGGCCAGCCGCATACAATCCGCGGTTGGTCTGCTGGGGCGGTTTTGCACCCAGCAGCAGTCCCTCAAATTGGAGTTTGACCGTGTTGATTTCTTCTGCTTTTGCCCAAACCGCACCTGCCGCTGCAGCAGGTGGTGACCTCATGTCTTCTTTGCAAGGCATGTTGCCCTTGGTGTTGATGTTTGTGGTCTTGTATTTCGTGATGATTCGCCCACAAATGAAGCGTCAAAAAGAACACAAAGCCATGATCGACGCACTCGCCAAAGGCGACGAAGTTGCAACCGCCGGTGGCTTGCTCGGCAAGGTGACCAAGTTGGCTGACGCGACCGTGAGCGTTGAAATCGCTGCTGGCGTGGAAGTGCAAGTGCAACGCCAAGCTGTGGTGCAAGTGTTGCCCAAGGGCAGCATCTAATAACTTGACGACGAAGCGATCATGAACCGTTACCCCCTTTGGAAGTACGCGATCATCGTGATCGCTTTGGTTGTCGGCAGCCTCTACACGCTGCCTAACTTTTTTGGCGAAGCGCCTGCGGTGCAGGTGTCTGCCGCCAAGTCGTCGGTCAAGGTCGATGCGGGCGTGCAAGAGCGCGTGCAAGCCGCTTTGACTGACGCCAACCTCAAGCCCGACGTGATGACGTTGGACAACGGTTCGCTCAAAGTGCGCTTTGACAACACCGACCAACAGCTCAAAGCCAAAGACGCGATCCAACTTGCTTTGGTGCCTGACGCCAATGACGCGTCTTACGTCGTCGCCCTCAATTTGTTGGCCCGCTCACCCGCGTGGCTGACCTCGCTCAACGCCGCGCCCATGTATTTGGGCTTGGACTTGCGCGGTGGCGTGCATTTCATGTTGCAAGTCGACATGCCTGCGGCCCTCACCAAAAAAGCCGAATCATTGGCCGGTGACATTCGCAGCGGCTTGCGCGAAAAGAACGTGCGCCACAGCGGCATCAGCCGCAATGCGCAAACCATCGAGATTCGCTTCCGCGATATGGAAACTTTGGAAGCTGCGCAACGCGTGATTCAAGACCAGTTCTTGGACTTGCAAACCACCAGCGCTGCCGATGGCGCTGACTTCAAGCTCACCGCCGTCATCAACCCCGTGGCTGCCAAGCGTGTGCAAGAGCAAGCCATCAAACAAAACATCACCACCTTGCACAACCGCATCAACGAGTTGGGTGTGGCCGAACCTGTGATTCAGCAGCAAGGCACCGACCGCATCGTGGTGCAACTGCCGGGCGTGCAAGACACGGCCAAGGCGAAAGACATTTTGGGCCGCACCGCCACGCTGGAAATCCGCATGGTGGACGACAGCGCCGAAGCCCGCAGCGCAGAGTTTGGCAACGGCCCTGTGCCGTTTGGTACCGAGCGTTTCATGGACCGCAACGGTCAAGCCGTGATTGTGAAAAAGCAAGTCATCTTGACCGGCGAAAACCTCACCGACGCACAACCCGGCTTTGACACGCAAAACCAAGAGGCCGCTGTACACCTCACGCTCGACGCCAAAGGCGCACGCATCTTCAAAGACGTGACGCGTGAGAGCGTGGGCAAACGCATGGCCATCTTGCTGTTTGAAAAAGGCAAGGGCGAAGTCGTCACCGCGCCTGTGATTCGCAGCGAAATCGGCGGTGGCCGTGTGCAAATTTCGGGTCGTATGAGCACCGTGGAAGCCAACGACACCGCATTGTTGTTGCGCGCTGGCTCGCTCGCGGCACCGATGGAAATCATTGAAGAACGCACCATCGGCCCAAGCCTCGGCGCTGAAAACATTGCCAAAGGTTTTGACTCCGTCACGTGGGGCTTTGTGGCCGTGACCGTGTTCATGTGCATCTATTACATGTTGTTTGGCGTGTTCTCCAGCGTGGCCTTGGCTGTGAACTTGTTGCTCTTGGTGGCGGTGCTCTCCATGTTGCAAGCCACCTTGACCTTGCCTGGCATGGCCGCGATGGCTTTGGTGTTGGGTATGGCGATTGATGCCAACGTGCTGATCAACGAACGCGTGCGCGAAGAGTTGCGCAACGGCGCATCGCCGCAGTCGGCCATTCACGCCGGTTATGACCGCGCATGGGCCACCATCCTCGACTCCAACGTCACCACCTTGATTGCGGGTTTGGCCTTGTTGGCCTTTGGCTCCGGCCCTGTGCGCGGTTTTGCCGTGGTGCACTGCTTGGGTATTTTGACCAGCATGTTCTCAGCCGTGTTCTTCTCGCGTGGCTTGGTCAACGTTTGGTATGGCCGCAAGAAGAAATTGCAAAGCGTGTCCATCGGCACCGTTTGGCGCGCTTAAAAGGAAGACATCGTGGAATTTTTTAAGATTAAAAAAGACATCCCGTTCATGAAGCACGCGGTGGCGTTCAACGCTATCTCGTTCATCACGTTTGTGGCCGCAGTGTTCTTCTTGTTCAGCCGTGGCTTGCACCTCTCGGTCGAGTTCACGGGCGGTACGCTGATGGAAGTCAGCTACAGCCAACCCGCTGACTTGAACGCTGTGCGTGGCCAAATTGCCAAGCTCGGTTTCAGCGATGTGCAAGTGCAAAACTTTGGCACGGCTCGCGATGTGATGATTCGCATGCCTGCGGTGAAGGGCCAAAGTTCGGCACAGCAAAGCGAACAAGTGTTGACCGCTTTGAAAGAAGCCGATGCCACTGCACAACTGCGCCGCACCGAATTTGTCGGCCCGCAAGTGGGCGACGAGTTGGCTGCAGACGGTCTCAAGGCCTTGGCCTTTGTGGTGGTCGGCATCATGATTTATTTGGCCATGCGCTTCGAGTGGAAGTTTGCCGTGGCCGCCATCATTGCGAACTTGCATGACGTGGTCATTATCTTGGGCTTCTTCGCGTTCTTCCAGTGGGAGTTTTCGTTGCCGGTGTTGGCTGCGGTGCTCGCGGTGCTCGGTTATTCGGTCAACGAATCGGTCGTGATCTTTGACCGTATCCGTGAAAACTTCCGCCGCTACCGCAAGATGAGCACGGTCGAAATCATCGACAACGCCATCACATCCACCATCAGCCGCACCATCATCACCCACGGCTGTACGCAGCTCATGGTGTTGTCCATGTTGTTGTTTGGTGGCGCGACGCTGCACTACTTTGCGCTGGCGCTGACCATTGGCATTTGCTTTGGCATTTACTCGTCTGTGTTCGTGGCCGCAGCCATCGCCATGTGGTTGGGCATTCGCCGCGAAGACCTCATCAAGCACCACGGCAACAAAGCCGCGCATGACCCTGAGGATGAAAACTCGGGTGCGGTGGTTTAAGACCTCTCGCTGCAAAAAGAAAAGCCGGTTTGTGAACCGGCTTTTTTGTGTCTGTGTGTTTTGAGCGTGAGCTCAGTGCGCCACCCGATCCGCGTCATCACACAGCTCATCCAACACCAGCGCATCGGGCTCTAGGCCAATGCTCCAATAGACCATCAACACGATGATTTTGAGGTCGTCCAAGTGGATGGGGTTGCCGGGGATGGCCATGGCTCGGTCCATCACGATTTCGCGCATGTGGGGCGAGAGCACATCGGCGGATTCGAGGAAGTTGATGAAGCCCAAGCACTCGGCACCCAAGTGGTCTTGCTCGGCGACCGAGTAGACGCGCATGCTGTGGTCGGATTCGGTGTGGTGTTCGCGCTCGGCTTGGCTGATGTCGATCAGCTCGGTTTTGTGCGACGCCAAGTTCAGCTCGTCGAGCCACGACAGAGCTTGTTGGATGTCTTCTACGTTAAAACCAGCAGCACTGAGTTTGCGGCCCAGCTGCTCCAGCTCGGGACACGCATCGCCTCGCCAATAGTTTTCATAGACGAATACGAGCACTTCAAACATGGGGCCAATATACATGTTTTTTATTTCGCAATCGCCGCGAAACATCGGTGTAGACCCTGACTAAGCCGTGCCCAAACGCTGAAACAAACCACCGGGTAAACGGCCCACGGCACCGTCTAGCTCTAGCGTGAGCAGCTGTGCCTGAAGCGCTGCGGTGTCGAGCCCGCAACGCGCTTGCAGGGCATCCAAGCTCACGGGTGCGTAGCCCATGTGGGTGAGCAATGGGTGTTCGGTGTCGTCGCTTGGCGTTGGGTCATCCGTCACAAGTGCATCGGCAAATAGGTTGACTTGTTGCTGCGGTGCAAGCTGCAACTCTTCCAGCACGTCTTGCGCGTTCTCGACCAACTTGGCACCTTGGCGAATGAGCGCATGGCAGCCGTGCGATTGCGTGGCGTAAATCGAGCCGGGGATGGCGAGCACTTCGCGGTTCAACTCCAGTGCCATCTTCGCGGTGATGAGTGAGCCCGATTTCAAAGCGGCCTCGACCACCAAAGTGCCCAAGCCCAAAGCGGCGATGAGGCGGTTGCGTTTGGGAAAGTTGTGTGCGAGTGGCGCAGTGCCCAAGTGGTATTCGCTGATCAGCAAGCCTTGCAAGGCGATGTGTTGGGCCAGCACTTTGTGTTTGCTCGGGTACACGCGGTCAAGCCCTGTGCCGACCACGGCCACGGTGTGCCAATGCGCAGACGAGTTTGAATGCGTTTGTCCGCCCCGCAATGCACCTGTGTGCGCCGCACCATCCACGCCCAAGGCCAAACCGGACACCACGCACAAACCAGCTTCACACAACGCTTCGCCAAACTGCGTGGCGATGTCTGCGCCTTGCGGCGTGGGGTTGCGGCTGCCCACGATGGCCACGGCGTTGCCCAGCGTGCGCTCGGTTTGTCCGGCCACATAAATCATCAGCGGTGGGTCGGCCAGTTGCAGCAGCTCGGGTGGGTAGTGTGGGTCGCCCAGTGTCCACAGGGCGTGGCTGTGTGTGTCGGGTTGGTGGGCCAACCACTGGTGGGTGCGCACGCATTGCACGGCCAATTCGTTGGGCACAGTCAACAGCGCGTGGGCTTGCTTGGGCGTGACCACTTGGCACAAGGCAGATTCGGTTTGCTCAAACACCGCTTGCGGGCTGCCAAAGCAGGCCAGCAATTTGCGCGCTGCGTCGTTGCCCACGCCCTCGGTCATGCTCAGGCGCAGCCAGGCGCGTAACTCGTCTTTCTTCATGTGCGTCTCCTGTGGAAGGTGAAAACATTGTCAGAACAGGTGTCGCTTGCGTGCGCGGCTGGGGCTCGAAAACTTATAAAGTGGGTTGCTTGGTTAAAGTGTGATTTGCAACCTCAAAGGATGTTTATGTCGCGTTGGTTCACAAGAATTTTCAAAGCGGTGTTGCTGCTGTTGGTGTTGCTGGGCGCGGCCCTTGGGTTGTGGGTGTTTCATACCCAACCCATGTACGACGGGCAGCTCAGAAGCGAGGGCTTGAAAGCCTCGGTCAACATCAAGCGCGACACCTCGGATGTGGTGCACGTCTTTGCGCAAAGCAACCGCGATGCTGCGTTTGCCTTGGGCTTTGCGCACGCACAGGACCGCAGCTGGCAGCTGGAGTTCAACCGCCGCGTGATGCACGGTGAGTTGTCTGAAATATTGGGCGAAGCCACCTTGCCCACCGACAAACTCATGCGCACCTTGGGGCTCATGCGCGTGGCACAACAGCAGCTCGACTTGTTGCCTGCGGAGGTGCGCGAACATTTGCAGGCGTACAGCGATGGCATCAACGCGTTTCATGCCAACCGCCCACAAGGCTTGCCGCCCGAGTTTGCGTTGCTGCGCACCCAACCCGGTGGCGCAAGCGGCGTGGCGTGGCAGCCCGTCGACAGTGTGGCGTGGTCGCTGATGATGGCTTTGGATTTGGGCGGCAACTGGGGCAACGAGTTTGCGCGCTTGGTGGCGGCACGCACCTTGAGCACCGAGCAGTTGTGGGATTTGTACCCGCCCTACCCCGGTGAAAAGCCCGCCACGTCGGTGGACTTGGCCAAGCTCTACCGCGACTTGGGTGTGTACAAAACCGACGCGCGTTTGAAAACATCGCTCTCGTTGCCCGTCATTGGCGAGCCCGGTTTTAACGAAGGCCGTGGCAGCAATAACTGGGTGGTGGCCGGCACGCACACCACCACTGGCAAGCCGCTGTTGGCCAACGACCCGCACTTGGCTTTGAGCGCACCCGCCATTTGGTACTACACCCATTTGAAAACGCCCGACATCGATGTGCTGGGGGCCAGCTTGCCCGGCTTGCCGTTTGTGGTGTTGGGCCGCAATGCGCAGGTGGCCTGGGGCTTTACCAACACAGGGCCCGATGTGCAAGATTTGTATTTGGAGCAAATCGATCCGTCAGACCCGACGCGCTACAAAACGCCGACGGGCTGGCAAGCCTTTGGTACGCGGACCGAAACCATTGCCGTCAAAGGCAAGCCTGCGGTGACGCATGTGGTGCGCAGCACGCGACATGGCCCCGTGTTGAGTGACGCACAAGCGGCGCATGCCGAGGTGCTGGACACCTCACGTTTCGTGTTGGCCCTGCGCTGGAGTGCGCTCGATGCCGACAACCGCACCTTGGTGGGCGGCCTCAAAGCGCAGCAGGCAAAAACGGTGGCTGACTTGCTCAAGGCGTATGGCGACAACCATTCGCCCACGCACAACATCGTCATGGCGGACACCCAAGGGAACATTGCCTACAAGGCCGCAGGTCGCGTGCCGGTGCGCAGCGCGGCCAACGACATTCGCGGTGTTGCGCCTTCACCCGGATGGGATGCGCGTTACGACTGGACGGGCTGGATTGCCTACGCCGACATGCCTGCCGACGATGGCCAAAAGGGCTGGATGGCCACCGCCAACCAACGCATCACGCCGCCCAACTACCCGCACTATTTGGGGCAAGACTGGAGCCCGCCACATCGCTTTGACCGTATCGAGCAAGTGCTGAGTGCGAAGCCCAAACACAGCTTCAAAGACATGCAGGCGTTGCAAAACGACACGCTGTCGTTGTCCACGTTGACGTTGTTGCCGGTGCTCAAAGCCACTGCGTCGCAGCATCCGTTGGCGGCGCAAGCGCAGCAGGTGTTGGCCAGTTTTGATGGGCGCATGGAGGCCGATCAAGCCGCGCCTCTTATCTTCGCCATGTGGGCCGATGAGTTGACGCGCGGGTTGATTGAACCCAAGTTGGGCGCGGATGTGTTCAAAGCGCAATACGGCAAACGCCATTTCCGTGTGCTCGTGGAAAGCGTCATGCAGCAAACGCACAACGCGTGGTGTGCGCCGCAATCGTGTGCCGAGCAATCCACAGCGGCGTTGGAGCGTGCGTTGAGCCGCATCGCGGCGCTGCAAGGCAAAACACCTGCCAATTGGCGTTGGGGTGACGAGCACTTGGCACTCAGCACGCACCGACCTTTTGTCCAAGTGCCGCTGTTGCGCGATGTGTTCAGTGTGCGCGTGCCCTCGGATGGCGATTTGTTTACCGTCAACGTGGGGCAGTACTGGGCGGGTGAGGCGTATTTGCCGTTTGCCAACCGACACGCGGCGTCGTTGCGTGTGGTGTACGACTTGTCGGACTTAGAGCAATCGCAGTTCATTTACCAAACGGGTCAAAGCGGTTTGGTGTGGTCCGACAACTACAGCGACATGAAAAAAGAATGGGCCTCGGGCCAGTACCGCGCCTTGCGCGCCCAGCCAGAGGCGTGGGCGCATGCGTTGGTGCTGGTGCCCTAGGCCCAGTTCAATCAGTGGTTGTGCATCATGGGCATGTCGGTGGCTGTATCAGCGCCGTAGCCCAGCAGTGATGGGTCCAACATGCCCGCGATCATGGCGATGTGACCGAACACCAAGAACAAGGCCACGCAAGTGGCGTGCACTTTGCGTTTGTCTTCGTCCGAGGCGTTGGCATTGACCAAGCCCAGCTCTTGCAGCGCGATGTAGATGAGTGGCAAACCACCGATCAAGTAGCAAGCCACGGCAATCACGTCAATCGCGGTGCGCCACTCGCCCGCTTGGGTGATGGGCAACACGGCGGTTTTCAGCAAATACACAATCACGCCCACAAAGTACACGCCTACGGTGATGCCAGCGGCGCGGTTCAAGCTGTGGACCCAACCCGTGAAGTTGCGGGTGAAGAGCAAATACAGCTCGGTGATGGCGAGCGTTTCGGCCAACACCACGGGGATGGCCATAAAAATCAAAAGGTTCCACGGTTGGTTGACCGCGAGCAGTTCCATGTAATGCGTCATGTTCATACATTTCTCCAAATAAAGTTCAACAGCCCAGAAAAGGGCAAAGGTGTTTTAGCTTTGGAGATGCGCCTTGGGCGGCTTGAACTGCTTGTTGGGGTGGTCTTGCAACACCAGAGTTTGAAACACGGGGTTGAACAGCGCCACGCCATACACGCTGGCACTCAAAGCGGTGTGCGTGGCGGCGGTGATGCCCAGGCAGCACACGTGGCCGCTCAGGTTGCACGTGGGTGCGGGGGTGGTGTCTGGCGCTTCGTCGCAGGCGTGGTGCTCATGCGTGGCGACCACGTCGACAGCGGGGGCGTGCGAGGTCTCGACAGGCATCGTCACAGCATGTAAGAGGCTGCTGAGCAAACTGATGCAAATGAAGAGACAAAACTTTCGCATGGCTTGATTTTAGGCATGCCGGTACGCGCGGAATATGTGTGACGTGTAAAGCCCAGCCAGCCGACAAAAGCAGAGACAATAAAGCCATGCCTAAGTTAGACATTCTTCGATACCCCGACCCCAAGCTCACCACTGTGGCCAAGCCCGTCAAAGAGATTGATGCGCGCATCAAAACCCTCGTGGCCGACATGCTGGAAACCATGTACGACGCCAACGGCATTGGCCTGGCAGCTACGCAGATTGACGTGCACGAACGCGTGGTGGTGATTGACACCTCGGAAGAGCGCGACGAGCCCATGGTGCTCATCAACCCCGAGATCACGTGGATGAACGACGAGCGCGTCAAGGGCGACGAAGGCTGTTTGTCGGTGCCCGGTATTTACGACGGCGTGGAGCGCGCCACCGAAGTGAAGGTGAAAGCCCTCGACCTCGACGGCAAAGAGCGCACCATCACCGCCGATGGTTTGCTGGCCGTGTGCATTCAGCACGAGCTCGACCACTTGATGGGCAAGGTGTTTGTGGAATACCTCTCGCCTTTGAAGCGCAACCGCATCAAAACCAAGCTGCTCAAAGCCCAGCGCGACGACGAATAAATGAGTTCATCGCTTCGCGTTATCTTTGCCGGCACGCCCGAGTTTGCGGCGGAAGCCTTGGCCCAAATTTTGGCTGCGGGCCACACCGTGCCCTTGGTGCTGACCCAGCCCGACCGACCCGCAGGCCGTGGCATGAAGTTGCAAGCCTCAGCCGTCAAGCAGCTCGCCGTGCAACACAACATCCCCGTGGCGCAACCCTTGAGCCTGCGATTGGACGGCAAGTACCCAGACGATGCAGCTGCGGCGCAAGCTGCGATTGCCGAAGCTATCACGACGCATAAGGCCGACGTGATGGTGGTGGCCGCCTATGGCCTCATCCTCCCGCAGTGGACGCTCGATGCGCCACGCTTGGGTTGCCTCAACATTCACGCGTCGCTCTTGCCTCGCTGGCGTGGCGCAGCGCCCATTCACCGCGCCATTGAAGCGGGTGATGCGCAAACCGGTGTGGTCATCATGCAAATGGACGCGGGACTTGATACCGGCGACATGCTGTTGACCGATGTGCTCGACATCGCGGCAGACGACACCACCGCCAGCTTGCACGACCGCTTGGCTGACATGGGCGGCGCATTGATCGTGCGCGCGTTGGCCGATGCGCAAGCAGGTAAGTTGCAGCCGCGCAAGCAACCCGAAGCGGGCATCACCTACGCCCACAAAATTGAAAAATCCGAAGCCGCGGTGAACTGGACGGACTCGGCGCAAACCATTGACCGACGTGTGCGTGCGTTCAATCCTTTCCCTGCTGCGTCTGCGCAGTTGGGAGCAGATGTCATCAAGCTGTGGCGCGCCACGGTTGACAACACCGCGCACAACAAACCCGCAGGCACGGTGCTGAGTGCAGACGAACACGGTGTGCGCGTGGCCTGCGGCGAAGGCGTGTTGTGTGTGACCGAGCTGCAACGCGCAGGTGGCAAGCGTTTGCATGCGGCCGACTTTTTGCGTGGCTTCCCGCTCACCGCTGGCCAGCGTTTTGACTGATGTTTTGGCAACGCAGGCTTTACCAACACCCTGAGTTCAAACTCGGCGTGCGTGACCTCGCGCCGCAAGCCTTTGGCCAAATTGCGTGGGCGCTCATGACAGGCGTGGCTTTGGTCAAGTCGGGCATGAGTGTGTTTGAGTCCGTGTTCATGACCTTGGTGGTGTACGCCGGCAGCTCGCAACTGGCTGCGACGCCACTCATCGTGGCCGGTGCGCCTGCTTGGGTGGTGTTGGCTGCTGGCTTTTGTGTGAACTTGCGTTTTGTGGTGTTCAGCTTGCACATGCGTGGCTACCTCATGCACTTGCCGCGCTGGCCGCGCATCGTGACGGGCTACTTCAACACAGACCCCACTTATGTGCTGTTCACTCGCCGCTTCGCGCAACCAGGGCATACCGATGAACAACGCCTCACGCAAGAAGCCTACTTGGCCGGTTTGAGTTTTGCCAACTGGACCAGTTGGATTTCGTGCAGCTTGCTGGGCATTGCTTTGGCCAACGCGATACCCACCTCGTGGGGCTTGGGCTTTGCGGGCATCTTGTGTTTGTTGGGCATTCAATGCTCGTTGGCCAGCTCGCGCTTGCGCGTGTTGTCGGCCATCGTCGCGGGCATTGTGGCCGTGCTTGCCTACGCCTTGCCTTTGAAACTCAACATCGTGTTCGCCATTCTCATGGCTGTGGTTGCCTGCTTGATGGCCGAGCAACTCAAGGCCGCGAAAGAAAGACTGGCATGAGCAGCACCGACTTGAACGTGACCGACGCATGGACCCTGTGGGTCATCGTGGGGCTGGCCATCATCACGGCGGTCACGCGCAGCTTTTTCTTTTTGAGTAACAGCGAATGGCACTTGCCCCACTGGGCGCAGCGTGGCTTGCAATACGCGCCCATCGCTGCGTTGTCAGCCGTGGTCGTGCCAGAGATTGTGATGACGCAAGGTCAGCTCATTGCCACTTGGCAAGACGCTCGCATCTTTGCGGCGGTGGTGGGCGTGGCCATTTACTTTGCCAAACGCAATGTGTTGCTCACCATCATGTTGGGCATGGGCGTTTACTTGCCCTTGCACTTAGGGCTGGGCTGGTAAGCCACGCGCCTTGCGTGGTCTGTTTATTTAGCCGCGCACAAACAATGTAACGAGTTCGTCCGGCCCCACTTGACGGCTCCAGTGGCCGTGCACCTTCGCATCAAACGTGGCACCCGCAGGCAACACATCGGCTGAATAGAAATGTTGGCCTGCGCCAAAGATGCGCGACGTGCCGTCTTGCAAAAAGATCTCCATCTGACCTTCCAACACAAACAACCACTGCGGGTTGTCTGTGCAATGAAAGTCGCTGCGAAACCCCACGGGGCTGCGACGCAACTGCATGCCGCCGCTGGGCATGAGCGGCGACAAACGCGCTTGCGGTTTGCCTTCGGTGAGTTCCACCGTTTCCTCGCGGAAACGTGCGAAGCCGTCGGTGTCTGTGAAGAGGATGACTTTGTTGAATGTGCTCATGGGTGTACTTTAGCGCGAGCCACGCGTGATTTCGCGCACGAGACAATGGCGGTGTTCAGAGCCTTGTGATTTGTTCACAATCTGAAGCCATACACAGGAGAACCCCATGAGCAAAGTAGCACTCGTCACAGGCGCCAGTTCAGGCATCGGCAAAGCATGCGCCTTGGCCTTGTTGGCCGAAGGTTGGACGGTGGTGTTGGTGGGGCGTCGTGCCGACGCGCTGCAAGCCACGGTGCAAGCGGCGGGCGCACATGCCGCCAACGCGTTGGCCGTGCCCTGCGATGTGAGCCACGAAGACGAAGTGGCCAAATTGTTTGAGCAGGTGCGCGCCAACTTTGGCCGCTTGGATTTGCTGTTCAACAACGCTGGCGTGTTTTTGCCCGCCACCATGCCCGGCGATTTGACGGGGGCCGACTGGCGGCGCTCGGTGGATGTGAATTTCAATGGCGCGTTTTATTGCCTCTCGCACGCGTTCAAGTTGATGAAAGATCAGAGCCCACAAGGCGGGCGCATCATCAACAACGGCTCGATTTCAGCGCATGCGCCGCGCCCAGGCTCAATCGCCTACACGGCTACCAAACACGCCATCACAGGCATGACGAAAGCGGCGGCGCTTGATGGCCGCGCGTTTGACATTGCGGTGGGTCAGATCGACATCGGCAACGTGGCCAGCGACATGACCGAAAAGTTTGCCGCCGGTGCCTTGCAAGCCGATGGCAGCGTGAAGCCCGAGGCCCGCATGGACATGCAGGGCGTGACCGACACCTTCATGGCGATGGCGCGTTTGCCGTTGTCGGCCAATGTGCTGTTCATGACGGTGATGGCGACCAAAATGCCGTTTGTGGGGCGCGGTTAAATCGGGGTTGGGCTGCCAATTTCGTGCAAGCTCCAACTTCTAAAATAGCGTTAGTTTTTAACTTTTCTCGCATTCCACATGAACGTCATTCGCTTCTCTGATTTGTGCGCCAACGGCTCGGCCAAAGGCAAACGTGTTTTCATCCGTGCCGACCTCAACGTGCCGCAAGACGATGATGGCCACATCACGGAAGACACGCGCATTCGCGCGAGCGTGCCCGCCATTCGCATGGCGCTCGAAGCGGGTGCTGCGGTCATGGTGACATCGCACTTGGGCCGCCCCACGGAAGGCGAATTCAAACCCGAAGATTCATTGGCCCCTGTGGCCGAGCGCTTGAGCGAGTTGTTGGGCCGCCGCGTGCCGCTGGTGGCCAACTGGGTAGACGGCGTTGCCGTAGAGCCCGGCCAAGTGGTGCTGCTGGAAAACTGCCGTGTCAACAAAGGCGAGAAAAAGAACAACGAAGAGCTGGCCCGCAAGATGGCCGCGTTGTGCGACATCTTTGTGCACGACGCGTTTGGTACGGCCCACCGCGCCGAAGGCACCACCTACGGCATCGCCCAGTTCGCACCCGTGGCCTGCGCTGGCCCTTTGTTGGGCGCCGAGATTGACGCGATCACCAAAGCGATTGAAGCGCCCAACCGTCCTCTGGTGGCGATCGTGGCCGGCAGCAAGGTCAGCACCAAGTTGACCATTTTGGAAAGCCTCTCCAAGAACGTGGACCAGCTCATTGTGGGCGGCGGCATCGCCAACACCTTCATGCTGGCGGCCGGTTTGAACATTGGCAAGAGCTTGGCCGAACACGAATTGGTGGGCGAAGCCAAAGCCGTGATGGACGCCATGAAGGCACGCGGCGCGGATGTGCCAATTCCGACCGACGTGGTGGTGGCCAAAGAGTTTGGTGCCAACGCACCGGCCACGGTGAAGAAAGCCACCGACGTGGCTGACGACGACATGATTTTGGACATCGGCCCAGAGACCGCAGCCACCTTGGCTGCCAAGCTCAAGGCCGCAGGCACCATCGTGTGGAACGGTCCCGTTGGCGTGTTTGAGTTTGACCAATTCGCCAAGGGCACTGAAGCGATTGCCCACGCCATTGCCGAGTCGCCCGCATTCAGCATTGCAGGCGGTGGCGACACCGTGGCTGCGATTGCCAAATTTGGCATCGAGAAAAAGGTGAGTTACATCACCACCGGTGGTGGCGCTTTCCTCGAAGTGCTCGAAGGCAAAACCTTGCCTGCGTTTGAAATTTTGAGCAAACGCGCAGCGGGTTAATTACCAAGCACACGCAAACGCAAACAACTGACGGCTCATGGCGTCTTGGCTCACAGGCCGCCAGCCTTCAGGCACGGGCAGCGCTTTGATGGCGGGGCCATTGCCCATTTTGTTGGGGTGGCTGCTGGCGCTGAGGGTTTTGTATTTGCCTTCGGTGCAGTCGTAGTCGATGTGTGATTTGACGGACTGCTGGCCTGTGGCATCTGGGCTGATCAGGTCATACACCACCCACACGCGGCGGTTGTAGCCCAGCTTTTCAATCGACATCGAGTCGATGTAGACGGTGGCCATTTCGTTGCGCGTGACGGTCACCCACATGGCGTGTGCAGCCGCCGAGGCCAGCAAAAGCGAAAACAAGACAAAGCGTTTCATGGGTGTGAAGCGTACAAGAAAAAGCCCCGCAAATTCGTCAGAACTTGCGGGGCTTTGTGCGTGCTGCGTTTAAGCCGCTTTATTCATGGCGCGAGGGCTGGTCACTTTGCCTTCGTAAGTCATCCAGCTGTCGGTCTTGAAGTCATACAGCTTGCAGTCGCGAGCCGTTTGCACGTACCAACTCCAAGAGAAGGGCTGAACGATGATGCGTTCAGGCAGCAACTCTTCGAGTTTGCTTTGTGCTTGCTTCAGCTTGTACAGAGGAATGCTCATGTCCAAGTGGTGCGCGGTGTGCTCCATGATGTGGTGCATCAGAGCGCCGATGTTGAATGGGAAGGTCAAGTGCACGGTGGTGGACACAAAAGGCGAAGCCTTAGACCAACCGGTGCGCTCTTCGTGCCAAGATACGTCCACGTGGGTGTGGTGCACGTACACCACGAAACCAATCATGGTCACCCAGAAGAAGAAAGGCACCACGAAGCCCATCAACAAGATGTAGCCAATGGTTTGGTCGGTTGCAATCGCAGCCCACACCATGACAGCGACCCAAGCCGCGCCGAAGGCGGTGATGAGCAAGCAGTCTTTGGTGAAGATGGGGCGGCGTGTGGGCATGTTCTTTTCGTTGGGGAACACCATCTTGTTCCACCAAATTTCGATCATGTAGTACAGGCCAGGCGCCCAGCCGCTGCGGTACACGCGGTCTTTGAGTTGTTCCCACTTGCTCAAGGCTGCGAACTCTTCGGGGGTGTAAGGGGCCCACACGAAGTCGAAGTTTTTGAGGTTGGTGTAACCGTGGTGCACCACGTTGTGGCCGATGTCCCACAAGCTGTAGGCGGTCAACGAGGGCAAGAAGGCAATGCGGCCCAACCACTTGTTGAGCGTGCGGTGGGGCGTGAGGCTTTGGTGGCAAGCATCGTGGCCGATGATGAACAAACGGCCAATCACGAAGCCTGCAACGCAGCCGCTCAAGAGCTTGGCCCACCAAGATTCAAGCAACACGGTGCCGGCCATGAGCGCAGCCCACAGCACGAGGTCAACGACGAGCATCACGATGGCCAGCATGGTGGTGCGCTCAGCCAAAGGAATCAGCCACTCGCGCATGACTTTGCGGTGTGGCATGGGTTCGCCGGGAAGAATAGGTTGGATATGTGTGGTCATAGGGGAAGCATCTTAGGTGGTCGGTGCGCATGCGCACTGATTTGCATCAATTACTGAGGCGATTATCGCCGCAGACGCCTAAAAAATGGGTGTTAACCCGCTCTTGAGCTGAGGTATAGCGACACAAACGAGACAAAAAGCGTTCGTTTGAGAGGGCGGGTGTGCTGAAAAGCAACGCAGGCCGAGGCTGGAAGCGTGCCAGAATCAGACGCAGAACAACACCCACAGGAGACCACGCATGGCCCGTCACGCCACCAAAATTGTTGCCACCTTAGGCCCCGCTTCCAGCGACCCCGCTTTGCTTGAAGCCATGATCCGCGCCGGTGTGAACGTGGTGCGCCTCAACTTCAGCCACGGCAAAGCCCAAGACCACATTGACCGCGCCCGTTTGGTGCGCGAAGCCGCTGCCCGTGCAGGCCGCGAAGTGGCCATCATGGCTGACTTGCAAGGCCCCAAGATTCGCGTGGGTAAGTTTGTGGATGGCAAGGTCATGCTGGAGAACGGGGCCAAATTTGTGCTCGACGCCTCACGCACCGAACCCGGTGATTTGCAAGGCGTGGGCCTCGATTACAAAGAACTGCCCCGCGATGTGAAGCCCGGCGACTTGCTGTTGCTCAACGATGGTTTGATTGTGTTGACGGTCGAGACCGTGCGCGGCGAGCAAGTGCACACCACCGTAAAGATCGGCGGCGAGCTGTCCAACAACAAAGGCATCAACAAACAAGGCGGCGGTTTGACCGCGCCTGCTTTGACCGGCAAAGACATGGAAGACATCAAAACCGCGATGAGCTTTCAAGCGGACTATTTGGCTGTGAGCTTCCCCAAAAACGCGACCGACATGGAAATGGCGCGTCAACTCGCCAACGTGGCGGGCGCTGAATACAAACACAAGCCGGGCTTGATTGCCAAGATCGAACGTGCCGAGGCCATTCCGTTGTTGGAAGAAATCCTCAAGGCCAGCGACGGCATCATGGTCGCGCGTGGCGACTTGGCGGTGGAAGTGGGCAATGCCGCAGTGCCAGCCTTGCAAAAACGCATGATCAAACTCGCACGCGAGCACGACAAAGTGGTCATCACCGCCACACAAATGATGGAGAGCATGATCACCAACCCCGTGCCCACCCGCGCCGAGGTGAGTGACGTGGCCAACGCCGTCATTGACGGCACCGATGCCGTCATGCTCAGCGCCGAAACGGCCGCAGGCAAGTACCCGCTGGAAACCGTGGAAGAAATGTCCAAGATTTGCGCGGCTGCCGAGGCTGCCGAAGATGTGGAGCTGGACGCTGATTTCAAAGGCCAGACCTTCACCCGCATTGACCAAACCATTGCGATGGGTGCGTTGTTCACCGCGCACCACTTGGGCGCGAAGGCCATCGTGGCCTTGACCGAATCAGGCTCGACCGCGCTGTGGATGAGCCGCCACCGCATTCACATCCCCATCTACGCGGTGACCACCAAAGTGGCATCGCAACGCCGCATGGCTTTGTTCCGCAACGTGCGCCCCTTGTTGATGGACACCAGCGCGGACCGCGACACCGCGTTGGCCCAAGCCGAAGCGCACCTGAAGCTGCGCGAAATTGTGGACACAGGCGACGTTTATGCCATCACCTGCGGCGACCCGATGGGCACGCCGGGCGGCACCAACATGCTGCGCATTTGCGAAGTGCGCTGATACCCAAACCGCCGAGATTCAAAGCTGGCGGGCCTTTGCGCCTGTCAGCGGGGTGCGATGCTGCCGCCTTTAAAATTGTCAGCAGTTACATACGTTTTTAATTTTTGAGGATTCCCCATGGCACTCGTATCAATGCGCGAACTTTTGGACCACGCTGCAGAGCACGGTTACGGCATTCCAGCTTTCAACGTCAACAACTTGGAACAAGTGCAAGCCGTGATGATGGCCGCCGACGCTGTGGGCGCCCCCGTCATCTTGCAAGCCAGCGCTGGGGCACGCAAATACGCGGGCGAGCCCTTCATCAAGCATTTGATTCAAGCCGCCACCGAAGCCTACCCACACATTCCTTTGGTCATGCACCAAGACCACGGCACATCGCCCAAGGTTTGCCAAGGTGCGATTGACCTGGGCTTTGGCTCCGTCATGATGGACGGCTCGTTGATGGAAGACGGCAAAACGCCTTCGAGCTTTGAGTACAACGTGCAAGTCACACAACAAGTGGTGGCGATGGCGCACAAAGTGGGCGTGTCGGTCGAAGGCGAATTGGGTTGCTTGGGCAACTTGGAAACTGGCGAAGCCGGTGAAGAAGACGGCATCGGCGCTGTGGGTAAACTCGACCACAGCCAAATGTTGACCGACCCCGAAGAAGCCGCACAGTTTGTGAAAGCCACACAGCTCGATGCCTTGGCGATTGCCATTGGCACCAGCCACGGCGCGTACAAGTTCACACGCGAGCCCACAGGCGACATCTTGGCCATCAGCCGCGTCAAAGAAATTCACGCACGCATTCCCAACACGCACTTGGTCATGCACGGCTCCAGCAGCGTGCCGCAAGACCTGTTGGCCATCATCAACCAATACGGCGGCA
>Ga0228700_1000291_pt1 | contig 47543 bp, 48 predicted proteins | sample McNCre317_Aug_MG_FD_178019 | JGI IMG/M metagenome (GOLD analysis project Ga0228700, IMG submission 178019) | Freshwater microbial communities from McNutts Creek, Athens, Georgia, United States - 3-17_Aug_MG | ecosystem: Environmental > Aquatic > Freshwater > Creek | place: USA: Georgia...
CAATCGCTCTGCTCTTGCTGGTCGCCTGGCGCCACAGGGCAAGCCCGATATCGACGCCGTTCTATTCGATTCTGCTGGTCTTGCTCGCGGTCATTAGCGCGCTGCCCGCGACGCTCACGGTTCTACTTGGTCAGGCCTGAGCGTAAACTCTTGCCATGGCCAAGAAGCTCGATCTCAACGCACTGCTCGAAGTGCTGCCCGAAATCATGAAGGTTGTCGACACCCGATGGGATGCCCTCAGCGACGAGGCCGAAGTCGTTGCCGCCAAGGCCAAGCGTGCCGCGAAAACCGCGCAAAAGGTGGCGGTCAAGCAGGCTAAAAACCCGGTTGCCCAATGGATTGCCGTCGGTTTGGCCGCGGCCCTGGTTGCCGGTGTCGCATACGCCCTATATCGCCCCGATGAGGACGACCTTTGGCAGCAGGCCGAAGACGAGGCCGGCGTCGACGATTAGTTCCGCCGCAAGTGCTGCTGCAGGTCTTTCATTAGCAAGACCAAGCCGCTAGCTGGATCTGGCAGGGCCTCGAATCCGAACCGCCCATAGAACTCAGCCGCCTTGGCATTGATTGGGTGAACCTGCACCGCCCGAACGCCAACCTCGGTTGCAACCTTTGCGATTCGATGCAGCGCATCCTGAAGCATGAACCGGCCAAGGTCGTTGCCTTGATAATCAACGTCGACCGCCAAGCGACTGAGCAATATGACTGGCACATCGTGTTTGCCCAAGCCTTTGCTCAGTCGCGATTCGGGAACCCAAGTGATCGAGCCGCTGCTGAGCGCGTAATAGGCAAGCACGCGTCGACCTTCGCTCAATACGAAGGTGGTTGCTGAGCCTGACCTTTGCGCCTGAAGCGCGTGTTCGTGCAACCAACGATTCAGCGACTCTACGCCGCAATCGAATGCGGCGGTCAGGTGATCTGCAGTCAGCGCCCCCAACTCGCTTACGCGAGCCACGGTGCCTTCTTGGCAAAAAGCTTGTCGAGGCCAGCGACCGACTTGGCCGGTTCGTCGAGCAGAGCAGTGAACGCATCGAAATCGGGTGCGCTCATGTAGGTAACGCGCTTGTCGAGGATCGCCAATTCTGCCGCTAGGCAGGCCGATTCGATTACGAAGTCCGAGAGCGATTTGCCCTTCGCCTCGGCACCTCGAGCAATCAGGTCGCGCTGCGCCTCTGTCAGGCGCTGCTCTAGGCGCTTGTCCTTAGGTTGTTGAATCAGTGTCATAGCGTGCTCCTTGTACGGCAATTATCCGTACGCACAGGTTGCTAAGTCAAGGGATTGATTGGCTTTGGTATCGTCCAGGTAGCCAATGTTTGGGGGAACAAATGTATCTGGACTGGATAAAGCCAATCGCGCCACTGCTTATTGTGCTTTGGTTTTACATCCGCGCGACCAAACGCGATGAGGCCGAGAGACCGTTACCAAAGACTCGCCTCCTGGTGGTGGCAAATACGGTCATCACTTGTTTCTTCGGCTACACCTACGCAATCGGAAACCACCCGGCTTCGTTTGCGCTAACGACAGTTGGATTGCTCGCTAGCTCTGTCGCGTTCTTCGCCATGCACCGCTGGGCCAAACCGAATCACAGGCTCATCGCACTCTCAGAGATCCTATTTTTGACGCCCTTATCGCTGACTATGCTGGTGCTCTAATCGCGCAACAGCTCTTCGGCCGCGGCCAGCTCAGGAGCCAGGAAGCGGTCTGGGCCAACACCGGCAACACCGGCGGCACGAAGTCGAGCGATTAGCTCACCGGTAACGGCGGCAGGCTGCAACGGAGCACGCATCTCAACCGCGCGAGCGGCCGTGACCAACTCGATGGCAAGGATTCGACGCAGGTTGTCGACGATCTTGCGCAGCTTGCGGCCCGCGTGCCATCCCATAGAAACGTGGTCTTCTTGCATTGCCGACGACGGAATGCTGTCGACCGAGGCTGGCGCCGCGAGGCGCTTGTTTTCGCTGACTAGACCCGCCTGGGTGTATTGCGCAATCATGAGGCCCGAGTCGACACCCGCGTCTTCGGCCAGGAATGGCTCAAGCCCAGCCGAACGATTCTTGTCGAGCGCGCGGTCGGTGCGGCGCTCGGCCATCGAGCCAAGGTCGGTCGCAGGAATCGCCAAGAAGTCGAGAATGTATGCAATTGGCGCACCGTGAAAGTTGCCGTTCGAGGTGACCTCGCCCGACTCAAGCACCACAGGGTTGTCGATCGCGGCGGCCAGCTCGCGCTCGGCCACGATGGTTGCCCAAGCCATGGTGTCGCGCAGGCCGCCGGTCACCTGTGGTGCGCAGCGCAACGAGTATGCGTCCTGCACGCGCGAGTCGCCGACTCGGTGCGAAGCCACGATTGGCGAGCCGGCGAGCGCCGCATACATGTTCGCAGCGCTCTGAGCCTGGCCCGGGTGTGGGCGCAGCGGTTCGTGCAGTTCGGGGCGGAACACCTGGTCGGTGCCCAGCTGACCCTCGACGCTCATGGCCGCGATGGTGTCGGCATAGTCGACGAGCTTGTTGAGGTCGGCGAGCGCCAGAATCAGCATGCCGAGCATGCCGTCGGTGCCGTTGATGAGGGCCAGGCCCTCCTTTTCTTGCAGTTCGAGTGGCTCGATGCCGGCCTCGGCCAGCAGTTCGGGCACTGGGCGCTCGACGCCGCGGGCGTCGGTCGCGCGGCCCTCGCCCATCAAGACCAGGGCGCAGTGCGCCAGCGGCGCGAGGTCGCCCGAGCAGCCGAGCGAGCCATACTCGTGCACTACTGGGGTGATGCCCGCGTTGAGGATTGCTGCCATAGTGGTGGCGACAACCGGGCGCACGCCCGTGCGACCCGAGCACAGGGTCTTGAGGCGCATGAGCATCAGCGCACGCACAACCTCGCGCTCAACGGCCGGGCCCATGCCGGCCGCGTGCGAGCGAATCAGCGACTTCTGCAGCTGAACGCGATCCTTAGGTTCGATGTGGCGGTTGGCCAGCGCGCCAAAACCGGTCGAGATTCCATAGACCGGCACATCGCCGTTGGCGAGCTGCTCGATGTGGCGGCGGGTTGCCGCCATTGCGTCGATCGCATCCTGGCCAATCTCGATTCGGTGTTCGCCGCGCGCGACTGCCACCACCTGCGACTGGGTCATGCCCTGCGTGTGGATGGTTACGGTCTTGGTCATTTGGGCTCGTTTCTTGTGATTCGGTTAGGCAAAGTCTTCGGCTGTGTGCACCGAGTGGATCAGGTTTACGCCTGGGCGATAGGCCAGGTGGATGTGCGAATCGGTGGTTAGTTGCACCAGGTCGGCGCGTGCGCCGAGCCGTAAGTGGCCAATGTCGTTGCGGCGAAGCGCCTTGGCGCCGCCCATGGTTGCCGACCAGATTGCCTGTTCGGGGGTGAAGCGCATATCGCGCACTGCGACCGCGATGCAGAACGGCATCGAGGTGGTGTAGCTCGACCCAGGGTTGCAGTCGGTTGCGATAGCCACGGTCGCGCCGGCCTGCCAGAGGCGTCGAGCGTCGGGATACTCGGCACGTGTCGAAAATTCGGCACCCGGCAGCAGGGTTGCCACGGTGTTTGAGCCAGCCAACGCATCGATGTCGGCCTCGGTCATGTGCGTGCAGTGGTCGGCCGAGGCGCAATCGAGTTCGACGGCCAATCGAATGCCGTCGCCGTGCTGCAACTGATTGGCGTGGATGCGCGGGGCGAGCCCAACCGACTTGCCGGCTAGCAAGATTTCGCGCGCCTGATCGGGGTCAAAGGCTCCACGGTCGCAGAAAACGTCGATCCACTTTGCGTGCGGGGCGGTCGCGGCGAGCATCTCGTTTTTGACCAGGTTGACGTATTCGTCGACGCCGGTCTTGCCGCGATCGGCATACTCGGCAGGCACCACGTGCGCGCCAAGGTATGTGGTCTCGGCGGTGTGACGGCTGGCAATCTCGAGCGCGCGAGCCTCGTCGGCGACGGTCAGCCCATAACCACTCTTGCTCTCGAACGTTGTGATTCCACTCGCGCGCATCTCGGCGGCCAGCGCCACCAACCGCGCCTCGAGCTGCTCGTCGGTTGCCGCCCTCGTGGCGGCGACGGTCGAGCGAATTCCGCCGGCGGCATACTTTTCGCCAGCCATGCGAGCGGCGAATTCGTCGGCGCGGTCGCCAGCAAACATCAGGTGCGCGTGCGAATCGACGAAGCCAGGCAGGATTGCTCGACCTTCTGCGTCGATGCCACGCTCAGCGGCCGGCACATCGGCCGAGGCGCCAACCCAGGCCACTCGCCCATCTTCAATCACCATCGCCGCGTCGCGCAGCTCGCCGAGCAGGCCAGCGCCGAGCGACGGGTCGTTGGTGACCAGTCGCCCGATGTTGGTGATTGCTACGCTGCGCACAAATGAACGCTATTCGATGTCGAGCATCGGCACGTGCACGTGCTTTTCGCGAGCAACCTCGATTGCCTCGTCGTAACCAGCGTCGCAGTGGCGGATAACGCCCATGCCCGGGTCGTTGGTCAGCACGCGACGCAGCTTTTCGCCGGCCAGCGCGGTGCCATCGGCAACCGAAACCTGGCCCGCGTGCATCGAACGACCGATGCCAACGCCACCGCCGTGGTGCAGCGAAACCCAGCTTGCACCCGAGGCAATGTTGAGCATTGCGTTCAGCAGCGGCCAGTCGGCAATCGCATCCGAGCCGTCTTTCATGGCCTCTGATTCACGGTATGGCGATGCCACCGAGCCACAGTCAAGGTGGTCGCGACCGATCACGATCGGTGCGCTGACCTCGCCCTTGGCCACGAGGTTGTTGAATACCTCGCCGGCCTTGTCGCGTTCGCCATAGCCGAGCCAGCAGATGCGGGCAGGCAGACCCTGGAACTCGACGCGGTCTTGCGCCATTTTGATCCAGCGGTGCAGGTGCTCGTTGTCAGGAAAGAGGTCGAGCACGGCCTGGTCGGTGCGATAGATGTCTTTCTTGTCGCCGCTGAGCGCGACCCAACGGAACGGCCCCTTGCCCTCGCAGAACAGTGGGCGAATGTATGCCGGAATGAAGCCAGGAAACTTGAACGAGTCGGCAAAGCCGCCCTTGCGAGCCTCGTCGCGAATCGAGTTGCCGTAGTCAAAGACCTCGGCACCCTTGGCCATAAAGCCGACCATCGCGGCAACCTGCTTGGCCATCGAGGCCTGGGCGCGCTGAGTGAATTCCTCTGGATTGCGCTGCGCGTATTCGCGAGCCTCGCTCACCTCGACGCCCTCAGGAATGTAATACAGCGGGTCGTGAGCCGAGGTCTGGTCGGTCACGATGTCGATTGGCACATCGCGGCGTAGCAGCTCGTCAAAGATGGTCGCTGCGTTGCCCACCAGGCCGATCGAGATTGCCTTGCGCTGGTTCTTGGCTGTGACGGCACGGTCGATTGCGTCATCGAGGTTGTCGGCAATCTCGTCGAGGTAACGGTCTGCGAGGCGACGACGCAGGCGGGTCTCGTCGACGTCGATCATCAGGCAGGTGCCCTCGTTCATGGTGACGGCGAGCGGCTGCGCGCCACCCATGCCACCGCAACCGCCGGTCAGCGTCAGAGTGCCGGCGAGGGTGCCGCCGAAACGCTTGGCTGCAACGGCAGCGAAGGTCTCATAGGTTCCCTGAAGGATTCCCTGGGTGCCGATATAGATCCACGAGCCCGCGGTCATCTGGCCATACATGGTCAGGCCAAGGTGCTCGAGGCGGCGGAATTCTGGCCAGTTGGCCCAGTCGCCAACAAGATTCGAGTTGGCCAGCAGCACGCGTGGCGCCCACTCGTGAGTCTGGAACACACCGACAGGCTTGCCCGACTGCACCAAGAGGGTCTCGTCGTTGCGAAGGTCGGTCAGGGTGCGAACGATCGAGTCAAAGCTCTGCCAGTTGCGGGCGGCCTTGCCGTTGCCGCCATAGACGATTAGGTCTTCTGGGTGCTCTGCCACGGCTGGGTCGAGGTTGTTGTGCAGCATGCGAATTGCTGCCTCTTGCTGCCAACCGCGAGCGGTCATGGTCGATCCGGTTGCCGCGTGCAGTGGGCCGCGGACTGCGCCAGTTGCTGAGGATGCGTTCATGCTGCTATTCCACCGCGCCGTGGCGCCTTGTGTCGCGTGGTTTTCGACGCTAGTGTCTGAAATACCAGACTCACTAAATCGTTATCTGAAACGCCACCGATGCCAGCCAAGATTCCCGCAGCGACCCGCACTCTCGACACCTTGCGCACCCTCGCCAAGGCGAGTGCCCCGCTGACCGCGGCGACCATCGCGAGTCGCATCGGGGCGCCAAGGTCATCCACCTATCAACTGCTGCAGGTTCTCGAGGCCGAGGGTTTTGTGATTCACTTCGCCGACGACTCACGCTGGGGTTTGGGTGTCGCGGCCTTCGAGCTCGGCAGTGCATACCTGCGCCACGATCCGATTGAGCGCCTTGCCCGCCCGATCCTGCATCGACTGGTCGCGGGTCTCGATTCGCGGCCAGCCCTTCAGTTCGGCATCACCGCCCAGGTCGGTATTCTCGACGGTTCCGAACTGCTCTATCTATTGAAGGATGCGCCGCGGCACTCAACCCCAGTGGTCACCGAGGTTGGCGTTCGCCTGCCGGCGCACCTGACCGCAAGTGGGCGTTCGATGTTAGCCCGCCTCGACCGAGCCCAGGTTCGCGCGCTTTTTGGTGCCTCGCCTTGGTTGCAGTTGCGCACCGAATTTGGCCCTCGAACGCCGCGCGACCTCAATGCTCTGCTGGCCGGCGAACGGGCGGCGGGCTTCAGCACCGAAGACGGTCACGTCACGCTCGGGCACAGTTCGATTGCCGCGTCGGCCACAAATCACCTCGATCTGCCGGCCGCGGCCTTTGCCGTAACCTTTAGAACAGACGACGCCAACGAGGCCGCCCGGGTCGAACTGGCAAAACATGTAGTTTCGGCGGCAGCCGAACTTTCCAAACGACTGGGAGCCCGCGCATGACAAAGCCGACCGAAGACGCCCTCTGGCCACGCGCCTCGCACTGGCTCAGCTCGCCATCCGCTGTTGCCGGCACCGCGAGCGCAACCTGCGACATTGCCGTGTATGGCGTTCGGGCCCACCGCACCTCGATTTCAGCCACCGGCGCCAACCACACTCCCGCGGCGGTTCGAGCCGCTTTGGCTCGTTACTCGACCTGGGCTTGGTCGAGCGAAACCTCAGTCGGTGGGCTAGTTGCACAAGACTTCGGCGACTCGATTTTTCCTGACAGCCCCGAGGGCGAGGCGGTCACCGCCGAATTGGCGGGCCGCGCGACCAAGGGCTCGAAGCTTGCAATTGCCATCGGTGGCGACAACTCGGTCACCTATGCCACCATGTTCGGCGCCTTCGACGGCGATCTTTCGCGTGCGGGACTCATCACTTTCGATGCGCACCACGACCTGCGCGATGGTGTGAGCAACGGCTCGCCTGTTCGCCGACTAATCGAGGCCGGTCTGCCGGGCCGCAATGTGGTTCAAATTGGCATCGCCGACTTCTCGAACTCGCCCGAATATGCCGCTCGCGCGCGCGAACTTGGAATTCATGTAATTCCAAGAAGCGCCCTTCGCAACGAGAACCCGGCCGAAATTTGGCGCCAGGCCGTCGCGCATCTTGAGCTCCAGGGCGTCGCCGGCATCCACGTTGATTTCGATGTCGACGTATGCGATCGCTCGGTAGTGCCCGCCTGCCCGGCCGCAGCCCCAGGCGGTCTCAGCGCCGATGAGCTGCGTCAGTTTGCCGAGCTCGCCGGCCGCACTCCGTCGGTTCGCCAGCTCGACATCACCGAGATCGACGCAACAGCCGACTCGGCCGATGGTCGCACCGTGCGCCTGGCCGCTCTCCTGATTCTCGAGGCTGCCGCGGGTCTTGCCCATCGCTAAGACACCATTGGCCCTGAGATGAGTAGGCCCTGCACCCGCTCCTAACAAACAAGGAGTTTGCTTACCCAAGGCGGCGGGTGCAGGGTCTACCTATCTCATGACTACTGAAACTGCATGAGGCTCGAACCCGACTTGCCGCCACCCACTGGGGCGGGATCCGGCGAATTCGAATTGAACAGAATCGCTATAAATGCGGCCACAACCAAGCTGGCGGCACAGACAATCAGTAGTTTTAGTGCCCTAGACACCCGAACCTCCCGACATATCCCCAGTTTGGTATTCTTGTTCCCAATCGGGAACAGATTAGCACTAAAGTCCCTATTCACGGGAGGGCTGGATGCAGATAATCGCTTGTATCGATTGCGATACGCCTAGTTTTACGAGGTTGCCAAGCGGCGAAACTCAGTTGCGCCTTCATTTTGGGCACACCGAGGCCGACATACGGCAGGCGGCGATGCAACTGGAATCGGCACAGGTCGAGGCCTTTGTAAGGCTTTGGGTTGCCCCAGATTGCCCGCGCAAATTCACGCCGGCCGGGCCAGACCTAATAATTAGCCCGCGCGAGTAGCTCTGGCTAGTCGCCCAACCGCCACTCTAGAGCGCCTACCGCTTGAAGCAGCTCTTGAGGCGAGGCGCTCAAGGCATCACAAAGTGGGCCGATTTGGCCCGAAGGAATTTGGCGTTCGCAGTGAAAGTAGCGCGACAGGGTCGATTTATGAAACCCATTGGCCGCAGCAAATTGGGTCAAAGAGGCAAAGCCCGCCGAGGCGATTTTGTCGTTGAACCACTGCCAAGCGCGCTCAGCGCGCTCGCTCTGATCTGAATTCGACATTGGCAGCTTCTAGTCCTTGGGTTTATGACCCAAGAATACCCGTTGTTCCCAAGTGAACACGTAGATTGAACTGGTGACCAATACCCAGTCAGCGCAGACACCCGAGCCCTCGCCAGAGCAGCCAAAAGGCGCAGGCGCATCCGTGATTCGCAACCGGAACTTTCAGTTTCTTTGGGCCGGCCAAACGATCAGCACCATCGGCGATCAGATGAGCGGCCTCGCGTTGCCCGTGCTCGCCGTGCTCATGTTGCACGCCACCGAGTGGCAGGTCGGTCTTATGAACGCCGCGGGATTGAGCGCCTTTCTGCTGATTGGTTTGCCGGCCGGCGCATGGGTCGACCGCTGGGTCAAACGTCGCGTGATGATTTGGGCCGATGTGGTGCGCATGCTCGCCGTTGCCTCGGTGCCGCTGGTTTGGGCAACCGGCCACCTGACCATGGGCTATGTGATTGCCACCGCGGCGATCATGAGCGTGGCCGCCGTGTTCTTCGACGTTTCATACCAGAGCGTCTTGCCGTTGATGCTGCCGAAGGAGCACATGGGCAAGGCCAATTCGGCCCTCGAAACCACCGCACAGACCTCGTCTGTCGCCGGGCCGGCCGTCATCGGTTTCTTGCTCACAATCGTTAAGGCACCGGTGCTTTTGCTGGTCGATGCCTTCTCGTTTCTAGTCAGCTGGGTCACACTCGCGCTCATGAAGGTCGAAGAGGTGCCTGCGCCAAAGCACGACCGCCAGCCACTCCGCAAAGAAATCGCCGAGGGCGTGCGTTTTGTGGCCAAGCACCCGATTATCGGTCGAATCACCGCAACCACAGCGGTCAGCAACCTGTTCGGTTCGGCCATCCACACCCTCACACCGATTTTGGTCTTGCGCACCATGGGTGTGCCGGCTCCGGTTTATGGCCTCATGTTCACTGCCGGCGCCATCGGCGGTCTGCTCGGTGCGGTCGCTGCCCCAAAACTCGGCAGGCGCGTCGGCGAGGGCAACCTGATCATCTGGGCCATGCTGCTCTCGAGCCTGGCGATGTTCGCGTTCCCAATCGCCGCAATCGCAAACAACAAGGTGATCGGTGTTCCGGTCATCATCGTTGCCGAGGCTTTGATCTCGTTCTCTGGCCTGGTCTACAACATCACTCAGGTCAGTGCGCGTCAGGCGCTTTGCCCCGAAAACCTGCTCGGTCGCATGAACGCATCCATTCGATTCTTCGTGTGGGGCGTAATGCCGATCAGTGCGCTCGCGTCTGGTGCCCTAGCCACTGCATTTGGCATCATTCCGGTGATGGTGGTGGCCGCCGTCGGCGCCAGCTTTGCGGTGGTATTTGTGTTGTTCTCGCCCCTTCGCGGCATGCACAACATCGTCAAGGAGGCGGGCCAAGCGACTGCCTAACTCGGGCAAACTCGCGAGTTAGGCTAGTCAAATGGCAGGCAACAGCGGATTCAGGGCTCTGAAGCACCGCAACTATCGCCTGATTTTTCCGGCTAATACCCTGTCAAACATTGGCACTTGGGCGCAACGAGTCGCCCAAGACTGGCTGGTGCTCGAGCTCACGCACAGCGCCAACCTGCTAGGTCTGGTCACCGCCCTGCAGTTCTTGCCGTCACTGCTGTTGAGCCTGTATGGCGGCGTGCTTGCAGATCGCTTCGACAAACGCCGGTTGCTGATTCTCACCAACATCGGTGCCGGGCTTGGCTCGGCGGCACTCGGCCTGCTGATCATCGGTGGCGTCGTCCAAATTTGGCACGTATGCCTATTGGCGTTTCTGGTTGGCGTGTTCTCTGCCCTCGATGCCCCGGTGCGCACGGCTTTCAACTCCGAACTTGTTGGCCAGAGCGATATCGCGAGTGCCATCAGCCTGAATTCGGCCACCTTCAACGCGGGCAGACTCATCGGACCCGCCACTTCGGGGCTCTTGATTGTTGCCTTCGGCACGGGTTGGTCGTTCATCATCAACGCGGCAACCTATGTCGCGATCGTCGCCGCGCTATTGCTGATTCGCCCAAGCGAATTGCACATCGCGGTCAAACCCAACGCCGAGGCCAAAATCCGTCAGGCCCTCGGTTATGTCTGGCGCCACCGCGACATCAAGCACGTGATGATCACGGTGTTTTTCGCCACGACCTTCGGCCTCAACTTTCAGATCTTCACCGCATTGATGGCCACCAAGGAATTCGGCAAGGGGCCGGCCGAGTTCGGCATGCTCGGCAGCGTGCTAGCCATCGGGTCGTTCACCGGAGTGCTGGTCTCGACCCGCCTAGAACACTTGCGCGTGCCGCGTTATGTGCTCGGTGGTGCGATGCTGTTCGGAGTCTTGCTGGTCGCCACGGCCTGGATGCCAAATTACTCGGCGTATGCGCTCTCGCTGCCAGTCGTCGGCGGAGTCGCACTGATTACCCTCATCTCGGCCAATTCATTCGTGCAGACCCGTTGCCAGCCCGAACTTCGCGGACGAGTCATGGGCATCTACCTGTTGATTTTCATGGGTGGCACGCCCATCGGTTCGCCCCTAATTGGCTGGCTCACCGAGCAAATCGGCATTCGCGCAACCATCACGGGTTGTGGTCTGGTGGTCGCCCTGGCCGGTGCAACGATTCTTGTAATTCGCCGACGCGCGAGGGCGGTGAATCATGCTGACCTGGTCTGATGTCGAAGGTATCGCCGAGCAAATTCCTGGCCTTGAGTATGTGCCGGGGCCACCCAGGTCTTGGAACGCGCCGCACAAGACTGCCGCGTGGGAACGCCCGCTCAGCAAGAAGGATTTGGCAGCCTTAGGCGATCGCGTGCCTCGCGGTGCAGTTCTTGCAATTCACACCGCCGATGTCACCGAGAAGCTGGCCTGGATAGAGACCGCACCCGCCACCTGTTTCGACAGCCCGCACTTTGCCGGCTATCCGGCGGTGCTGGTCAACCTCGACACTTCAGACGCACAGGTGGTCTTCGAGTTGCTTTCGCTAGCCAGCGAGCTACCTGCCAAGTCGCGCTGAACCTGGTTAGCCCAGGTGAATGCCGGCGCTCCTGGCCAGCTCGGGGGCAATCTGCGACAACTGAGAGTCGCTGATCGTGGCACCCTTCAGCGACGCGAGCCCCCGCACCCCGGCAAAATCGAGCCCGCGCAGGTCAAGGCCGTCGATTTCGACCGTACTGATGTCTAGCTCGTCGACTCTGCACTGCTCAAAGCTCACGTTCTTTAGGCTCGCGCCAAACAGGTCGAGCGTCTCGAAGGTACAGTCGCGAAAGTGCACGTCGCTGAGATTCGCGTTCACAAAGTTGGCGTAGCCGGCCTTTAGGCCCGAAAATTCGACGATATTTAACGTGGTCGCCGTGAAATCCATCGATCCCACTCGGCCAATCTCGATTCGAGAGTTTCGAAACGCGCCGTCAATAGCGACCCATTCGAGCGTGCTGTCGATCGAAATTTGTGATTCAAAGAACCGCGACTTGCGACTGCTGATTCGCTCGCTGACACCTAGCTCGATCAACGCATCTTCGTAATCTTCGCCGTCCAGCAGCGCATCGTTCAGCGGCTCGAGGTTCTCGGCGCGCAGATTCACTGGCTTTGGCGGTCTGGCTCGGCTGGTCACTCGTTCAGCCTAGTCAGCGACCAAGAGTTACTACTTGCGCGATGCGGGATGATCCATGCGCATGTAGACGCCGCCCTTTTCGAGCTCGTCGAGCATTTGGTTTAGTCGCTTGAGCCGGATTTCGGGTCGAACGGCCCTGGTAATCCAACCCAAATAGTCGTTGCGTTGATATGCCGGGCGATGATCGTAGTCAGCCCGCAAGGCCCTCTGTTCCAGAGCCAACTTCACATCGGCGGGCATTTCATAGAGTGTGCGGCGAAGGTTTCCCTTCTTGTCGCGATACTCCTTGGAACTCATGCAGTCAGTCTATGAGGGTAGGCATATTCGGTTAAAGAAAAAGACCCGCGATTTCTCGCGGGTCTTTCCCATTTGTGGAGACTAGGGGGGTCGAACCCCTGACCCCCTGCTTGCAAAGCAGGTGCTCTACCAACTGAGCTAAGTCCCCGTTTGGAGGCCGTCTCCGATGGAGAAGACTTCCTGGTGGGCCTAGGAGGACTTGAACCTCCGACCTCTTCATTATCAGTGAAGCGCTCTAACCACCTGAGCTATAGGCCCGTGTAGCGTTAGCAAACTTACACGAAAAATAAAGAGCGCGCAAACCGAGATGCAAAATCCGGTCTGCGCGCTCCCTTTGAAGCTAGTTGTTCGACGTAAAACCGACCGAAACACCACCGGTGACGCGGCCGATTACGTTGAAAATCAGTGCGGTTACGCCTGAAAGCAGCGTGCCCGCAACCATCTGGATAAACGCAAGAGCGAGTGCGAACGACATGACCTTTGGCAGGCTCAAAGTTGAACCCAAGTCAATCGAGCCACTGCCCGAGGCGCCGTTCAGCAGGCTGTTGATCGAACCGAATACGCCCGCCTGGCTGGCAATCAGCCACGAGGCAAAGGTTCCGACCAGGATTGCAACGCCAACGGCGACGGTGCAAAGAAAGCCGACTCGAACTGCCGACCAGAAGTCGATGTGCACGAGCTTGAGCTTTACCTGCTTTGGTGCAGGCCCTGCGGCTCGTGCCGCGGCATCCTTGGCAACTGCCTTAATGCGGTCCTTCATTACTCGGCTCCTTCGTTCGAGGTCTCAATAGCCCCTTCAGAGTCAACCGCACCCTCGTTGTCTTCTGCAAGTCCGTCGGCTGCGCTCTCGAGGTTGCGCTCGGTGTTCTTGGCGATGCCAATGATCGAGTCGCTCTCGTCGAATCGAGCAAAGACGACGCCCATGGTGTCGCGACCACGAGCCGGAACCTCGGCGACGGCCGAACGAACGACCTTGCCCTGCTCCAGAACTACAAGAACTTCGTCTTCTTCGCCAACGATCAGGGCACCAACCAGGTCGCCGCGCTTTTCTTCGAGCTTGGCAACCTTGATTCCGATGCCACCACGGTTCTGAATGCGGTACTGGTCGGCCGAGGTGCGCTTTGCAAAGCCACCCTCGGTGACCACAAACACATACGTGTCTTCGACATCGTTGATGACGGTCGCGTTGAGCAGGTAGTCGCCATCACGGAAGTGCATGCCGATGTTGCCCGAGGTGTCGCGACCCATTGGGCGCAGGCTTTCGTCTGAGTTCGAGAATCGAATCGACATGCCCTTGCGTGAAACCAGCAGCAGGTCGTCGGTCTCGCTGGCCAACAGTGCCGAAACGAGTTCGTCGCCTTCGCGCAGTTTGATCGCGATGATGCCACCGGCACGCGGGGTGTCGTATGCCTCGAGCGCGGTCTTCTTAACCAGACCCTCGCGGGTTGCCAGCACCAGGTATGGCGCGGCCGCGTAGTTCTTGAGGTCGATTACCTGGGCGATCTGCTCGTCTGGCTGCAGCGCGAGCAGGTTGGCAACGTGCTGACCCTTCGCGTCGCGACCGGCCTCTTGCACCTCGTATGCCTTGGTGCGATAGACGCGTCCCTTGTTGGTGAAGAACAACAGCCAGTGGTGGGTTGTGGTCACAAAGAAGTGCTCGACGACATCGTCGGCGCGCAGCGCCGTGCCCTTAACACCCTTGCCACCGCGGTGCTGCTGACGGTAGTTGTCGCTCTTGGTGCGCTTGATGTAGCCACCGCGAGTCAACGAGATGACCATCTCTTCTTCTGGAATGAGGTCTTCGACGCTGACGTCGCCATCGAAACCAACGAGGATTTCGGTGCGGCGCTCGTCGCCGTGCTTGGCAACGACCTCGTCGAGTTCTTCGTTCACGATTGCTCGCTGGCGGGCCGGGTCGGCAATGATGGCGCGGAATTCGAGGATTTGGGCCTCGAGTTCGGCGGCCTCGTCGATGATCTTTTGGCGCTCAAGTGCCGCAAGCTGACGCAACTGCATGTTCAGAATCGCGCGTGCCTGCAGCTCGTCGATGCCAAGCAGTTCGATCAGGCCATCGCGGGCCTCTTCGACGGTCGCGCTCTTGCGAATCAGTGCAATTACGGCGTCGAGTGCATCGAGTGCTTTTAGGTAGCCGCGCAAAATGTGCGCGCGTTCCTCTGCCTTGCGCAGGCGGAACTGCGTGCGGCGAACGATTACCTCGATCTGGTGCTTGACCCAGTTGGTCACGAAGCCGTCGAGGCTCAGGGTGCGAGGCACTCCGTCGACCAGGGCGAGCATGTTGGCGCTGAAGTTGTCTTGCAGTGGGGTCAGTTTGAACAGGTTGTTCAGCACGACGCGGGCAACCGCGTCCTTTTTCAGCACCAGAACCAGACGCTGGCCGGTGCGACCCGAGGTTTCGTCGCGAATATCGGCGATTCCCGAGAGGCGGCCTTCCTTAACCAGACCGGCGATCTTTTCGGCCAAGTTGTCTGGGTTCACCTGGTACGGCAGTTCGGTGACAACCAGGCAGGTGCGGTTGTGGATCTCTTCGACGTTGACCACGGCGCGCATGGTGATTGAACCGCGACCGGTGCGATAGGCCTCTTCGATGCCCTTGCGGCCAAGAATGGTGGCGCCGGTCGGAAAGTCTGGGCCCTTAACGCGTGCAATCAGTGCCTCAAGCAGCTCTTCGTTGCTGGCGTCTGGGTTCTCGAGATACCACTTTGCGCCGGCGGCAACCTCGCGAAGGTTGTGTGGCGGAATGTTGGTGGCCATGCCCACCGCGATGCCGATCGAGCCGTTTACGAGCAGGTTCGGAATGCGGCTAGGCAGAATGGTTGGTTCTTGGGTGCGGCCGTCGTAGTTGTCTTGAAAGTCGACGGTTTCTTCGTCGATGTCGCGAACCATTTCCATGGCGAGCGGAGCCATGCGGCACTCGGTGTATCGTGGCGCTGCTGCCGGGTCGTTACCCGGTGAACCGAAGTTGCCCTGGCCTGAGACCAGCGGGTAGCGCAGGCTCCAGTCTTGAACGAGGCGGACGAGGGTGTCATAGATAGCGCCATCGCCGTGCGGGTGGAACTGACCCATGACGTCACCGACGACGCGCGAGCACTTGCTGAACTGCTTGTCTGGACGGTATCCGCCGTCGAACATCGCGTACAGCACGCGGCGGTGCACCGGCTTGAGGCCGTCGCGCACGTCTGGGAGTGCGCGGCCGACGATAACGCTCATCGCGTAGTCGAGGTATGAACGCTGCATTTCGACCTGCAGGTCGACCTGCTCGATGTGGTCGTGGCGCTCGTTTTCGATGGTTGGGGTGTCTTCTGCCATGATCTAGCCTTCTAAATCTTTAGATGTCGAGGAATCGAACGTCTTTAGCGTTCTTCTGAATGAACGAACGACGAGCTTCTACGTCTTCACCCATGAGGGTGCTGAAGATTTCGTCGGCGATGGCGGCGTCCTCGAGGGTCACCTGCAGCAGGGTGCGGCGGGCTGGGTCCATGGTGGTGTCCCAAAGCTCGTCGTAGTCCATCTCGCCCAGACCCTTGTAACGCTGGATCGAGTTTTCCTTAGGGATTCGTCGGCCGGCAGCCTGGCCAGCGGCCAGTCGCTCGTCGCGTTCCGCATCGGAATAGACGTATTCGTGTTCTGCGTTTGACCACTTGATGCGATACAGCGGCGGCTGGGCCAAATAGACATAGCCGTGCTCGATGATCGGGCGCATGTAGCGGAACAGCAGGGTCAGCAGCAGTGTGCGGATGTGCTGGCCGTCAACATCGGCGTCGGCCATCAAAACGATCTTGTGGTAACGAACCTTTTCGATGTCGAAGTCTTCGCCAATTCCGGTGCCGAAGGCCGTGATTAGAGCCTGCACCTCGGTGTTGCCGAGTGCGCGGTCGAGGCGAGCCTTTTCGACGTTCAGGATCTTGCCGCGCAACGGCAGGATTGCCTGGGTTTCTGGGTTGCGGCCACGCATTGCCGAGCCACCTGCCGAGTCACCCTCAACGATGAACACTTCGCTCACCTTTGGGTCGCGGCTCGAGCAGTCGCGCAGCTTGCCTGGCATGCCTACCGACTCGAGCAATCCCTTGCGACGAGTGGCCTCGCGAGCCTTTCGCGCTGCTAGGCGCGCGCTCGATGCCTGAATTGCCTTGCGGATTACCTCTTTGGCAACTGCTGGGTTGCGGTCGAGCCAGTCGGCGAATTCCTCGTTGACGACTCGCTGCACGAACGCCTTTGCCTCGGTGTTGCCGAGCTTGGTCTTGGTCTGACCCTCGAACTGCGGTTCTGACAGCTTGACCGAGATGACGGCGGTCAATCCCTCGCGGCAGTCATCGCCGGTTAGGTTCTCGTCTTTTTCTTTGAGCAGGTTGGTGGCGCGCGCGTATTTGTTGATCAGCGTGGTTAGTGCCGCACGGAAACCCTCTTCGTGGGTTCCACCCTCGTGAGTGTTGATCGTGTTCGCGTATGTGTGCACCGACTCGTTGTATGCGGTGGTCCACTGCATGGCGATTTCGACCGATAGGTTCTTCTCGGTCGTCTCGGCCTCGATCGAAATGATCTCTGGATTGACCACCTCGGCCTTCTTCGAGTTGTTCAGATATTCGACGTAGTCGATGAGGCCGCGCTCGTAGTGGTATTCGTCGTGCTGACCATCGCGCTCGTCGTTTAGCTCGATTCGCAGACCCTTGTTCAAGAAGCACATCTGCTGGAAACGTTGACGCAGGGTTTCGTAGTCGTATTCGACGGTCTCGAAAATGTCTGGGCTAGCCAAGAACTCGATGGTCGTGCCGGTGTAATCGGCCGCTTCGCACTTTTCAAGAGGTGCGTCTGGCACACCGATCTTGTAACTCTGGCGATAGATGTTGCCATCGCGTGCAACGGCAACCCTGAGCTCGGTCGAAAGCGCGTTTACTACCGATGCGCCCACGCCGTGCAGACCACCAGAAACGGCATAACCGCCGCCGCCAAACTTTCCACCGGCGTGCAGGATGGTCAAAACAACCTGAACGGTCGAGATTCCCTCGGTTGGGTGAACCGCGACCGGAATTCCACGACCATTGTCGACAACGCGAATCCAGCCATCTTTGGTGATGGTCACCTTGATGGTGTCGCAGTAGCCGGCAAGGGCTTCGTCAACCGAGTTGTCTACGATTTCGTAGACCAGGTGGTGCAGACCACGCGGACCGGTCGAACCGATGTACATGCCGGGGCGCTTGCGAACGGCCTCGAGGCCTTCTAGCACCTGGATATTTCCGGCGTCGTAGTTGTTTTCTGGCGTGGTCATATTCGGTTGTTGCTCCTTACTAGCTTGGCGTTAGGCCCAAGTGAACTGCGGTTCGAAAACCGACTTAAATTCGGGGTTGCTAACTACCAAAAATTTTACTTTTAGGGGGCGACATTTTGCTGTATTTGACGCATTGTGTCACTGCCCGATATTCCGCGCCAGAACAAGGAACTTCGGGGTTTTCCACAGCCCGTTTTTGACCTCACTCCCCGGGTCAAAATTTGTTGCTTTTGCGCCTATCCGTATGTGTCGCGCGGGCCTCGCCCGGGCACCGATCTCGGGCCTTTTTTCCAGTTCGGAGCGTCTGGCCCAGTGAAACGAATATCAACGATTTCTAGGCCGGAGAAGTCGGCCTTAATTCGGTCAATAATCGGCGCCTTCATCAGCTTCAGTTGGGTGGCCCAGGCCGTCGACCTGCAGCGAACCGTCAGAATTCCTCGCTCGAGTCGCTCTGGCGTTGATGCGGCTGCGTTGGCTTCGCCCACTAATTCGACCCAGCGGTTGAAGAGGTCGGCCTCTTCGATCTGGCCCTCCCAGCCAAACTTGGCCAAAACCGAATCCAGCGCACTCCCGGCGGCAACGATGTCTCGGCCCTTATCGAATGGCTTCGAGGTGGCCCGGGCCTCACGCTCGGCCATGCGCTTGGCATCCCTGCTCAGTCGTCCGGTCACCGCGTTGCGCATCTTCCAATAAAACTCGACGGCGAAGTCTGGCTTGTCGTTAGTCACCCAAAACCACCCCGTTTTCGATGTTGATTTGGCGCATGACAAGCTCTGCTGGCACGTCTGCCATGTCGGCGGCGGTGATCAAAACCTGTTCGTTTGCGGCTATCAACTGAGCCAAACGATTGCGTCGACCCTCATCCAGCTCGGCAAACACGTCGTCAAGAATCAAAATCGGATCGCCAGAACGCGTTTCGGCCTTCAACAATTCGATGGATGCCAGTCGCAACGCCAATGCAAAGCTGATGCTCTCGCCGTGGCTGGCAAATCCCTTTACCGGCAGCGCTCCCAGCGACAACAGCAGGTCGTCGCGCTGAGGTCCAACCAGGGTGAGCCCACGTTCGAGTTCCTTGGGGCGCACCTCTGATAGTTTCACGTGAAACTTTGCCTCGAGTTCTTCTCGATCAGCGGTTCGCAGGATTGAATCTCCCGCTGAACCACCAGCGGCCTCGGGGCCGAAGTCATCAAAGTCGTCGCCAGACGACGAAAAACCTAGAATCGAGCTCTTTATCTCGACTCGTGGTTCGTTATTTGCCTTTGCGATGGCCTGATACGCGGCAAAAAGGTGTGGTTGCAGTCGTTCAACCAGCTGAAATCTAGCCGACATGATCTCGGCGCCGTATTTCACCAGGCTGGCATCCCACGCATCGAGCGTGCTCAGCGACGAACCCTTTGTTCCGGTGGTCCTCGCCGATTTCAAAAGTGAGTTTCTTTGCTTCAGCACCCGCTCATAGTCGGCATAAACCCCGGCGAACCGTGGCCAGACCTGCACGACCAGTTCGTCAATAAACGCGCGTCGCTCCGAAGGATCGCGTCGAACAATATCGAGGTCCTCGGGTGCAAACGTGACGGTATTCACATAGCCGAGCAGGTCGCGCACGCGCGGAACGTCGCTCTTGTTGATTCGAGCCTTATTTTGACTGGATGCGTTCAGCTCGAGCTCAAGCAACACGTCGCGCTCGTCGAAGCTGGCCAGAGCTCGCACCAGAGCGCTGTTTTGCTGAATGCCAGCTTCGTCTCGGCGAATGAGTGCCTGGTATCCGGCAACGCGATGAGAACTCAACGAGCTCAGATATCGAATTGCCTCGACGAGATTGGTTTTCCCTTGCCCGTTCGGGCCCAACAAGAGCGTCACGCCCGGCTGAAAGCTAACCTCAGCCGATCGATAGTTGCGAAAGTGGCTGAGCGATAGATGCTTGATAAACATCTATGCCGCCGACTTAGCGTGGCTGCATGTTTGGCTGCAGCAGGTAACGGTACGAGTCTTTGTCGCTGGTTTCCTTTGAGCCGTGACCGGTGATTAGCACTGGGCCCAGGCGGTTTGGGTCGTTCGGGTTCTTGGTGAAAGCGATGCGAACGAATTCGGTGTGAACACCCGAAAGACCCTCGATCAAGAACTGTGGCTTGAGGTGCGATACGGTCGCCGCTCCGGTGAGCTCTGCCGGGATGCTCTCAGACGCCTGACCAAGAGCCGCGTCTGCCGCGGCGGCCTCGAGCACGACCTCGTCCTCGTTGAATTCGTACTTGATCGCCACAGGGGTGTCTAGAACTACACCAACACGACGAGTCGACTCGATGAGCTCCTGCTTCGAAATGATCGAGAAGTGGTCGACCTCTTTAGGAAAGAACGGCTTGATGTCAGGAAAAGTGCCCTTGACCAGGTTCGATGTAACAGCGCGGTTGTTGGCCTTGAATGCGATCATCTCGCGGTCGCCGCTCTTGCTGATCGAAATGGTGATTTCGCCCTGGTTTCCAAAGTTCTTGGCTACCTCTTGCAGAGTGCGTGCCTTGACCAGCGCAACGGTTCCCTCAGCGCCGGCGGTTACGTTGCCCTTGAGTTCGACCATGGCCAGGCGGTAGCGGTCGGTGGCAAGCATCGAAACGCTGTCTTTTTCGATCTCGATCAGAACACCGGTCAGCCAGGCCAGCGCTTCGTCTTTGCCAGATGCAACCGAAACCTGGTTGATTGCGGTTGTGAAGTTCTCGGCCGGAACGGTTGCGGTGATTTCTGGAATTTCGGGCAAAGTCGGGTAGTTGGCCACATCCATGGTCATCAGGTTGAACTTCGATGAACCACAAGAAACGAGCACCTTCGAGCCATCGGTCGAAATCTCGACCGGTGCGTTCGGAAGCTTGCTGACGATGTCGTTCAGCAGGCGGCCTGAAACCAGAATGCTTCCGCTGGTCTCAACCTTCGCAACGATCTCGGCTCGGGCCGAAACCTCGTAGTCGAATACCGAGACACGAACCGCGTTTGCGTCGGCCTCGATCAGGATTCCATTCAAAATCGGCAGTGGCGACTTGGCCGGAACAAGGCGAGCGGCAAAGGCCACTGCATCGTGCAGAACGTCTTTGTTTACCTGAAACTTCAAGACAAATCCCCAAATCTAAAAAGGTGGCCAAAAGTGCCGTTGGATGAAGTTCAATCTTGTCACAGCAAGGCTTAAAACGAGGTCGCTTCGGCTCCAATTACGACGCCAAATTCCACCAGTTTTTAAACCTTCAACCAGACCCAAAGTCGTTATTGTTTGGTTCTTTTCTTAAATTTCTTTTAATGATCATTAATAACCGCTGTGGAAACTGTGGATAACTCAGACCAGGCCAATAAATCATTGGGAACTACAACGGTGAAACTTGTTTGTGGAAATGTGGATTAATCTGTGGATAACTCCGATGCCTGTGAGTTCGCAACCCTTAGTTCACACGTGATACGGGGGTTGTTCACCAATAAATAACAGGATTTGAAAGTTATCCACAGGGTTATCCATATGGGGATTACTTGAAGGTTTGAACTTCTTAGAACGACGCCTTGTTGATGGCATTCAGGATTTCGGTGACCTGGTTGTAGACGGTTCGTCGTTCGGCCATTAGCTTTTCGACCTGCTTATTGGCATACATGACCGTGGTGTGATCCTTGCCACCGAATACCTGGCCAATCTTTGGCAGCGAAAGGCCCGTCTTTTCACGGCACACATACATCGCAATCTGACGTGCGCGGGCAATTGCCTGCTGACGGCTCTTGCCGGTCAGCTCGTCGACAGAGATGTTGAAGTATGAAGCCACCGCGTTCATTACCTCGACCGGTGTGGTCACCTGGTCATCGGCAACAGCAACCAGATCCTTGAGCACGGTCTGAACCATGTTCATATCGATGTTCTGCTTGGTAAGGCTTGCCCACGCGGTCAAACGCGTTAGCGATCCCTCGAGCTCGCGAATGTTCTTGGTCACGCGCTGCGCAATGTATTCCAAGATTTCGTCTGAGATTCGAGTCTGATCGCGCTCAATCTTCTTGCGAAGAATTGCAATTCTCGTCTCGAGCGTCGGAGCCGTGATATCGGCTGAAAGACCGCCACCAAAACGTGAAACCAGGCGGTCTTCAAAGCCATCCAGCTCTTTAGGAGGAAGGTCAGAGGTGATCACAACCTGCTTGTCGTTGTTGTGCAAGATGTTGAACAGATGGAAGAACGCCTCTTGGGTTCCCTCTTTACCGGCCAAAAACTGGATGTCGTCGATCAGCAGAACGTCAACTGCTCGGTACTGGTTTTGGAATTCAGCCGTGCTCTGGTCGCGCAAAGCGTTGATGTAATCGTTGGTGAACTCCTCTGAGTTCACGTAGCGAACGCGAATTCGTGGATACAGGCTGATCGCATAATTTCCGATTGCGTGCAAAAGGTGAGTCTTGCCAAGACCCGAGTTGCCATAGATAAACAGCGGCTTGTAGGCCTTGCCCGGTGCCTCGCCCACTGCAAGTGCGGCGGCATGAGCCATACGGTTTGAATCGCCGATGACGTATGTGTCAAACGTGTAGTTCGGGTTCAGGTAGTTGCCGTTTGACAGGTCAATCACGCCAGTTTCTAGCTGTGCTCCGTATGAGTTGCTAGCTGCGTTTGCCTGCACAAAACCGTGGGTTCCGGTAGTTGAAGCTGAGCTGAGACCAAAACCAGCCTGGGCCTGAGCCGGCGCAACCGTCCACTCTGCCTGTTGCTCTTGCTCTTGGGCGGCGGCAACGATTGCGGCCGGGTTTACGACAATCGCAAAGTTCGTTGGGCCGCCCCACTCCTCGTTGGCTGCCAGGTGCTCCAGAAGCAGCGGGCGCATGCGAAGGTCAATCATGTTGCGGGTTCCGTCATTCGAAACCTCTAGATAGATCGTTTCGCCCAGAACACCCTTTGGAACAACCAGGCTTAGAAATCCGCGAAATTGCGATGTGAATCGCTGGTCAGCGTTCAGCTTGTTGAGGAGGTTGTGCCAAATGCCGGCTACAACGTCTTCTTCTGCCATCGCTAATCCTGTTTTTCTAGTCGGTAAATCCCAATAAAGTCTTGGTTTGTAGCGAGTTTTCCACAAGTTTTCCCCATTGCGAGATTCCTGTGGAAAAACCACTTTCGCCATTCAACACGGCTAGCTCTGCAAAATGCAAATTAATATTTTGACCGCGGAAAAATACCAAATGGATTTCAGAAAATCTCAAATAATATTTGACCTCCGCCACCTATAGGGAATAGGTTTAACAGGTTGTTTTGCTTGAGGGATCGGCAACAACGACTAACCCACCGAAATCTCGGTAATTCAGACTTGACTCCCTACATCCGATTTTGGAGTGATCACCAATGTCAAAGCGCACTTTCCAGCCGAACAACCGTCGTCGTGCAAAGACCCACGGTTTCCGTGCTCGTATGAAGACCCGTGCAGGTCGCGCCATCCTGGCCGCCCGTCGCGCAAAGGGTCGCACCGAGCTCTCGGCGTAAAGCACACCCTTGCTGGCTCGCGAAAACCGGCTGACTACAGCCGATGATTTTCGCTCGACCATGAAATATGGTCGCAAGGTCAGCAGCGACAACCTAGTCGTCTACCTAAAGCGGGACGAGGCAACGCCTCAGTCCCGCTTTGGCTTTGTCGTAGGCAAAACCGTCGGAAACGCAGTTCAACGCAACAAAGTCAAACGCCGCTGCCGCGCAATCGCATACCAATTGCTAAAAAACCGGTTCGCCGGCGACATAAACGTTGCCGTGGTGGTTCGGGCGCTACCGGGAGCCGCCCAGACCGACTGGAATAAACTGCAACAAGAACTTTCGGATGCGATCTCGGTCGCAACCAAAAAGGTCGGAGCATGAGCGCACTGCTTTGGCTCTGGCTGGCACCTAGAAACCTCCTGATTCTGTTTGTTCAGGGTTGGCGCAAGCTGATTTCGCCGCTTTATGGCGATGTCTGCAGGTATTACCCCACCTGCTCTGCGTATGGCCTTGGTCAATTGCAGCAACGAGGCGTGATCGTCGGAGTGGTTCTCACCACCTGGCGCATCCTGCGCTGCAACCCGTGGTCTGCAGGCGGCGTCGACGAGGTAAAGACCAAAGACGGTCTGTTTATGGTGTCGAAATCGGGCTTTGTAGTACCAAAACCTAAGAAGGGTTAATTCATGGATCTTTTGCTGCCTATCAAATGGGTCATCGAGGCGATTCTCGTTGGCTGGCACTGGTTCTTCAGCTTGTTCCTAGACCCGGCCTCGGGCCTGGCCTGGGTTCTGTCGATCATGGGCCTCACTGTGGTTGTGCGCGCCTCGCTCATCCCTGTTTTCGTGAAGCAGATCAAGAGCCAGCGCAACATGCTGCTTGCCCAGCCAGAACTGATGAAGCTGCAGAAAAAGTACAAGGGCAAAACCGATCGCGAATCCCGCGAAAAGATGGCCAAAGAGCAAATGGAAATCTACAAGCGAACCGGTTCGAACCCGCTCAGCTCTTGCCTTCCTCTCCTGATCCAGATGCCTATCTTCTCGGCTCTGTTCTTTGCTGTTAGCGATGCACAGCACGACAAGGCGGGCGTTGGTTTCTTGACCAAGGATCTGGCCAACCAGCTGGCAAACGCAAACCTCATCGGTGCTCCCCTAAAGGAAACCTTCTTTGGTGCACTCGGTCAGCTGCAGCACACCTCGACCCAGGCAGCCATCGCTGGCGCTAACTATGTAAACGTGCTGGTTATCGCAGCCGTCATGATCATCACCATGACTGTCAGCCAGTTCATCACTCAGAAGCAGATTCTGGCCAAGAACCAGAACCCAGAGGTTCAGAACTCGCAGTACATGCAGACCCAGAAGATCATGCTCTGGATTCTGCCGGTCGTGTTCCTGATCTCGGGCACCAGCTTCGCCATCGGAATCATGTTCTACTGGCTCGCGTCAAACGTTTGGACCATGGGCCAGCAGTATGTCGTTATTCGCAACATGCCAACCCCAGGTTCGATCGCGCACAAGCAGCGCGAGGCACGTCTAGCCAAGAAGGGCAAGGCCACCGGCACCGAAGACGCAAGCGTCGTTGGTGAAGCCGAGCTCGAAACCGCACGTCAGCGCACTCAGCCGGTAGGCAAGTCGCGCGCAAAGAAGACCACCAACACCAAGAAGTAGGACTCCCATGTCAGACAACGCAAACCTAGAAGAGCAGAACAGCGAATCGCAGTCGGTTGCCGACCTCGAAAAAGAGGGCGAGCTCGCAGCTGACTACCTCGAGGAACTCCTCGACATCTTTGACCTAGACGGCGACATCGACATCGACGTGCGCGGCGGACGTGCCTACGTGGCAATCACTGCTGGCGAAGATAGCAACCTCGCGCTGTTGTCGAAGCCAGAGACCGTTGAGGCGCTTCAGGAGCTCACCCGCCTTGCCGTTCAGGTAAAGACCAACAGCTTCAGCCGCCTGATTCTCGACATCGAGGGCTCACGTCAGGCTCGTGTCGACGAACTCACCCGCATCGTCAACAAGATCATCGCCAAGGTTCAAGAGACCGGCGAATCGGTTCCGATGAAGCCGATGAGCTCATACGAGCGCAAGATCGTTCACGACATCGTCTCGAACGCTGGCCTCACCTCTGAATCAGAGGGCGAAGGCCGCGACCGCCACATCGTGGTGAAGAGCGCCTAGCAGGAACCTTCGCGGGCAATCGCGAATGTTTCACGTGAAACATGACTGAAGATATCGATTTCACGCCAGAGGCCGAACCGGCCGAGGCAGCCGCTATTTTTGGGGCTGGCATCGAACGGGCTCGCGCCTACGCTGCGGCACTGGTGCGCGACGGCGACGAGCTGGGCCTGCTTGGTCCGCGCGAGATGCCGCGCCTATGGAGTCGGCACGTTCTCAACTCGGCAGTTGTGGCCAGCCTTGTGCCAACCGGTGCGTCGGTGGCCGACGTCGGATCGGGTGCCGGTCTGCCCGGCATCCCGATGGCGATTGCACAACCCGAAGCACACTTCACGCTGATTGAGCCGATGGAGCGACGCTCCAACTGGCTACAAGAGCAAGTGGATGCGCTCGGCCTAACGAATGTGACCGTACGCCGCGCTCGTGCCGAGGAGGTTGGCGAAGCATTCGACATCGTCACCGCCCGCGCCGTGTCGGCGCTGCCCAAGCTGTTGCGCATGACCGTGCCACTCACCCGCCACGGCGGGCAGATCCTGGCCCTCAAGGGATCCAAGGCAGCCGACGAGATTGCAGAGTCGCAAAAACTCAAGTCGAAGCTCAAAATCGCCGGCTTCGAGATTCTGCAGGTGGGAACCGAACACCTGACCGACCCAACTACGGTGGTTCGCACTACGCTAGTCTGAGCCTCTCAAAACTTCATTGGAGCAGTAACTTGACGGATTCATTCAAGAGCGCGGCAGACGAGACTTCGGTCACCCCTGCAACCGTGCGCGCTGGCCACGGCTATCCGGCCGACCGCATCGAAACGAGTCCCGAACCTACTGGCTGGCAGGGGTCCGGCGCAGACGATTTCGCCAAACAGGGCGCATCGATTTCAATTCAGTCCGAGGCTCCTGACCGAGCCAACGGCCAGGCCTAAGGGGGAATGTTTCACGTGAAACAATTCGAAGGTTCTCCCCTGCTCCGCGAAATCACCGAAAACCAGCGCCGCCTGCAGTTCATCAACGAATTGCAGCTGCCCAAGCCAAATCGCACGCGCGTCTTTACAATTTCGAACCAGAAGGGCGGTGTGGGCAAGACCACATCGACCGTAAACCTGGCCGTAGCGCTGGCCAGCAAGGGCCTGAATGTGGTGGTCATCGACCTCGACCCTCAGGGCAATGCGTCGACTGCCCTCAACATCCCGCACCAGAGCGGCACTCGAGGCATCTATAACGTGCTCACCGAAGATGCCCCGCTCGCGAGCGTTCTGGTCAAGAGCACCGAATCAGAGAACCTTTGGGTTGCCCCCGCAACACTTGACCTTGCCGGTGCCGAGATCGAAATCATCACCGGCCTGGGCCAGGAAAGCTGGAACGGCCTTCTCAAGAAGGCGATCGATCAGCACTGCGCTATTGCCGATCCTCGCCCCGACTACATTCTTATCGACTGCCCACCGAGCCTCGGACTATTGACCGTGAACGCCTTCGTCGCCGCGCGCGAGGTGCTGATCCCGATTCAGTGTGAGTATTACGCGCTTGAGGGCGTGACCCAGCTGATCGAAACCATCGGTCGCGTACGCACTTACCTAAACCCTGAGCTCGAGCTGAGCACCGTTCTGCTGACTATGTTCGACAATCGCACCAAGCTTGCCGTTGGTGTTGTCGAGAACGTTCGCGAACACTTTGCCCAGCAGGTGCTCGACACCATCATTCCGCGCTCTGTGCGCGTCTCAGAGGCCCCGGGCTACGCCCAGACCGTCATTACCTACGACCGCAGCAACTCGGGCGCTATCGCCTATCTAGAGGCCGCGGCTGAAATCGCAATCAGAGGAGCAAAGAATGGCCGATAAGAAGGGCGGCCTCGGCCGCGGCATCGGAGCGTTGATTCCAACCTCGTCGAGCGCAACCGAGCGCCCGAACCTAGACGTCTTTTTCGCACCGGTGAATAATTCAAACGACTCTGGTCAGTCGTCAAACGCCGCCGTTGGTCAGGATTCGGCTGCGGTTCAGGGCGAATCTGGCCTTGTTCCGGTGCCTGGCGCTCGTTTTGCGCACCTCGAACTGGCGCAAATCGTTCCAAACCGCGTAAATCCGCGCACGGTATTCGAACCAGAGGCGCTGTCAGAGCTCATCCACTCGATCAAGGAATTTGGCGTTCTTCAGCCGATCGTGGTTCGCCCACTTGGCGAGGCCGACGGCAAGCCTTCTTATGAGCTGATCATGGGTGAGCGCCGCTTCCGCGCCGCTAAAGAGGCCGGCCTGACTCAGATTCCAGCCGTCGTGCGCGACACCGCCGACGAAGACATGCTTCGCGATGCCTTGCTCGAGAACATTCACCGCGCCAACCTCAACCCTCTCGAAGAGGCCAGCGCATACCAGCAGCTGCTTCAGGACTTCGGAATCACCCAAGACCAGCTGGCCGAGCGCATTGGTCGTTCGCGTCCTCAGATCACCAACACCATTCGCCTGCTCAAGCTACCAATTGAGGTTCAGAAGAAGGTGGCCGCCGGAGTTCTAAGCGCCGGTCATGCTCGCGCCCTGCTGAGCCTCGGCGACGATGCTCGAATGATCTCTTTCGCGACTCGCGTCGTAAACGAGGGGCTGTCGGTTCGTTCGCTCGAGGAGGCGGTTGCACTAGACAACCCATCATCACCGACAAACACCAAGGCCGTGATTCGTCCGGGCGGTCGCGGCGATGCCCTGAAAGAGATCGCAGACCGACTCGGCGACCAGCTCGACACCAAGGTCAAGATTGCTCTGGGTGCCAAGAAGGGCCAACTCACCGTCGATTTTGCAACGATGGGCGACTTGCAGCGCATTTTGAAGCTGATTGGCTACAAGTCGGAGTAATTCCGTCTGCCAAATCTCGCAGTGCGCCGCTTAGGATGGCTCCCACAGCACGAGATTTAGCAAAATCCACGTAAATAAAGGGCAAGAGGGCCCATTCAGCGTTTCTGAAAATGGCCAAAATAAGCCTAAAAATGGGCCGAATTCAGACATTTGACCGTGAAGCCACACGAATCACAAAAACTGGCCGGTGGAATCCAATTCCCCCGGTTTTTGCTCTTCACCCGAGGGCGACGCTTTTGTTGTTTACGAAATCACAAAAAGTTGCATTAGCGCTGACGGATGGCAGCCTGGGCGATGCTGAGGTATGCCTCGCTCAGGGTGTTTCCCGATGCGAGAACCGCCTGGGGCAGAAGCGAGGTCTCGGTTAGGCCAGGGGCGACATTCGCCTCGAGGAACCATGGCACACCAGCGTCGTCAACGATGATGTCGACACGCGACATGTGACGCAGACCCAGAATCTCGTGGGCCTTCACGGCTAGCTTGGCTGCGGCTTGTGCTACGGCCTCGTCGAGGCGCGCAGGCACATAGAAGTTGGTCTCACCGGCGGTGTAGCGCTCGTCGTAGCCATAGCGACCCTCAATTGGCTCGATTTCGACAGCCGGCAGGGCAATCGGACCCGAACCGAGATCGATGATGCTCACGGCCAATTCGGTGCCTGCAACGAACTTTTCGATCACAGCGACGTCGCAATAGACATAGGCATCGACCATCGCCCGAGCTAGCTGATCGGCTCGTTCGACCACGGTAACGCCCTGTGCCGAGCCACTTTGAGCCGGTTTAACCACCAGCGGCAGCGAAATCGTGGCAATAATCGCCTCAAAAAGCTCTTGGGTGTTCAGATCGCGGAAGGTCTCCTTTGGCAAGGTGACGCTGGCGGGGGTCTGGATGCCCTCGCGGCTCACCAGGATCTTGGCGATTGACTTGTCCCATGCGAGTCGGGCACCTTCGGCGGTGGCGCCAACGAAAGGCACGCCGCTCAGGGCAAGCACATCGCGCAGGGCTCCATCTTCGCCAGTTGCACCGTGCACAACCGACCAAATCACATCGGGCTGGTCGTGACGAATGTTTTGCAGCAGGTGGTGGTCTGGCTCGCGCAAAACCACGTGCGCGCCGGCGTCGGTTAGCGCGTCGGCAAGGCGACGACCCGATTTAAGCGAGATATCGCGTTCATGCGAGATTCCGCCGGCCAAAACCTGAATTTTGAGGCCGTTTTTGTGGGCTCCCTTAGGAATCATGCTTGGCTCCCTGCCTTCTGGCTGTTGTTCGGGCTATTTAAAGGTTTCTAGCAGTTCAGACTGCAGGTTGATCACGTTTGAAAGTCGCTTGATGCCGAGGCGAATGTTCTCTGGGGTTGGGAACGAATAACAAATGCGCAGGAATTTCTGGCCGGTGCCATCGCCAAAGAACGCGGTGCCAGGGGTGTAGGCAACCAGTTCCTTGACCGCGAGCGGCAGCATGGCCTTAGAGTCGATGCCCTCTGGCAATGTGACCCAGAGATAAAAGCCGCCGTCGGGGCGAGTGGTCTCGAGGCTCGGCAAGAACTCATGCATGGCCGAGAGCGCGGCATCTTTGCGCTCGCGATACACGTTACGGAAGGTATCGATCTGACCCTTCCAGTCGGCGGTGGCCAGGTATTCGCTGATCATCATCTGGCCAAACGAGGTTGGGCACAGAATCGCCGATTCGTTGGCCAGCACGAGCTTGTCGCGGATCGCTGGTGGCGCAAGCACATAGCCAACACGGAAGCCAGGCACCAAAATCTTGCTGAACGAACCCAGATAGACCACGTTGTCGTCCATCGAACGCAGTGCGGCAGGCACCGGCTCATTGAAATAGAGCAGGCCATATGGGTTGTCTTCGAGAATCAGGATGTGCTCGCGCTTGCAAATCTCGATGATGCGGGGGCGGCGCTCGGCCGATAGCGTGACGCCACTTGGGTTGGCAAAGTTAGGCACCAGATAAAGGAACTTGATCTTTTTGCCCTGACGCTTCATGTCGTCGATGGCCTCTTGCAGGGCCTCCGGTGACATGCCGTTCTCGTCGGTGTAGACGTGCTCGACGTGTGCCTCATAGTGGCGGAAGATGCCGAGCGCACCCACGTATGAAGGGCCTTCGGCAAGAACCACATCGCCGGCGTCTAGGAACAGCCCGCCAAGTAGGTCGAGGCCGTGCTGCGAACCAGTCGTAATCACGATGTCTTCGACCGAAGAATGGATGCCCTCGAGGGCCATTAGCTCGCGAATCTGGTCGCGGAAGACCAGGTCGCCCTGTCCGCCGCCGTATTGCATGGCCAGCGCACCACGCTTGGCCATCATGCCCTCGTATGCGTTTCGCAGCACCTCTTCGGGCAGGGCTGAAACGTTTGGCATGCCGCCAGCCAGCGATACTACCTCGGGGCGACTTACCACCGAGAAGAGGGCGCGAACCTCAGAAACCGAAAGAGTCTCGGCGCGCGCCGCGTATGCATCCAACCAAGGATCAAGGTTGGTTACGTGGCCTGCCTTCTCGGTCATCGCGCGATCTTTCGTTTGGCGGGTCATGTTTCACGTGAAACATAACTGTCTCTGCCCCAAATACACGAAAAACGGCCTTTCAGCCGTTCTTCGTTGAAATCTAGGTTCTAAATACTCTAGCGCTTAGCCAATCCACTGGGCTAGGTCTTGCTCGAGCATCGCCTTTGGCTTGGCGCCAACGACCTGCTTGACCAATTCGCCACCAACAAAGACACCGAGCAGTGGAATGCCGGTCACGTTGTAGTTCATGGCGAGCTGTGGCTCGTTGTCGACGTTGACCTTGACGATTTCGAGCTTCGAGCCGTGCTCGGCCTCGATCTGGTCAAGAATCGGCGCGATCATGCGGCATGGGCCACACCATTCGGCCCAGAAGTCGACCAAAACCGGCTTTGGGTTCTGCAGAACATCGGCCTGAAAGCTTGCGGTGGTTACGTTCTTTGGCATTTGGTGCCTCCTTCTGCGATCGCTGTATGCGCTTCGCTTGAATCCTTGGTCTCGGGCTGAGCCGGGTGGTTGCTAGTGGTCGTTTAGGTAGTGCTCGGCGTCGAGCGCGGCGACGCAACCCGAGCCAGCGGCGGTGATTGCCTGACGGTAGGTTGGGTCGATCACGTCGCCGGCGGCAAACACGCCAGGCAGGCTGGTGCGTGAGCTGCGGCCGTCGACCTTGATGAACTTCTCGTCGTTGAGCTCTAGCTGGTTTTCGACCAGCCAGACGCGCGGGTCGTTGCCGATTGCAATGAATAGGCCGTCGAGCGCCAGCTCGCTGGTCGAGCCATCGACGGTGTTGCGCAGGGTAACTGCGCTCAGGTTGGCCTCGCCGTGCAGCTCGGCAACCTCGCTGTTCCAGACAACCTCGATCTTTGGGTTGTTGAGTGCGCGCTCCTGCATGATCTTCGATGCCTTGAACGAGTCGCGGCGGTGAATCAGGTAAACCTTCGAAGCGAAGCGAGTGAGGAAGTTGGCTTCTTCCATTGCGCTGTCGCCGCCGCCGACCACCGCGATGGTCTTTTCACGGAAGAAGAAGCCGTCGCAGGTGGCACACCATGAGACACCGTGCCCGCTGAGCTCCTTTTCGCGTGGGAGGTTCAGCTCGCGATAGGCGGCACCCGTGGCAAGAATCACAGTCTTGGCCTCATAGGTGTCGCCCATGGCGGTCTTGACCACCTTGACGTCGCCCTTGAGGTCGACCTCGATTACGTCATCCAGAAGAATCTCGGTGCCGAAGCGCTCGGCCTGCTCCTGAAAGTTGGCCATCAGGTCTGGGCCCATTAGACCCTGCGGAAAACCAGGAAAGTTCTCGACCTCGGTGGTCTTCATTAGCTCGCCACCGGCCTCGACTGACGAGGCAATTAGCAACGGCTTGAGGCCGGCTCGTGCCGTATAAATGCCAGCGGTGTATCCGGCAGGGCCGGAACCAATGATGATGACGTCGCGCAATTCAATCTCCTGAAGGTTTCAAGCAATTTTACTTGCGGAGTATTCCCTTCAAGGTCTTTGCGATTCCGCCGAAGGCGGTGTCGAAATCGGCCGGGGCCAAAAGGCGCAAGGCTGCACCATAGACAGCCAACATCGCGGCACCAATGGCAGCCATGCCGCCAACCGCATTCAAGACGCTGCCGAGGATCCACGAGCCGGAGCCGGCACCACCAAGCAGCGCAAGAACCAGTGCGCCGACGAGGGCCGATGCGGCAGCGGCAGCGGCATACCTGGCAATTGCGGCCGAGAGCGTTGCTCGACCCCAAGGCCCAAGGCGGCGCGCCAGCAGCCAGCCGGCTAGCAACGACTGCACGAGCACCGAGAACGAGGTGAGCAGCGCCAACCCAACCACCAGCCACTGAGCAGGCACCAACCGAGCCATCGTGAGCGACCCGGTCACGTGAATAGCGATTTGAGCGACCGTAAACCAGAACGGGGTGCGGGTGTCTTCGAGCGCATAGAAGGCGCGTTGAATCATGTAGACAAAGCTGAAGGGCAAAAGACCGAGCATTAGGGCGATGATCACGTTGCCCAGGGCAGCCGTGGCAGGGAATTCACCGACAAAGACTCGCGCGGCCGGATAGGCCAGCACGATCAGGGCCGCCGTCGAAAGCAACGCCACGACCGAAATCGTCTTTAGGCCCGCGACGAGGTCGGCCTTGAGCTCGTTGTGTTCGCCGGCTTGGGCATGGTGCGACATCTTGGTGAAGTATGCCGTTGCGATAGAAACCGTCGCCACCGAATGCGGCAGCATGAACAGCAGCCACGCGATGTTGAACGCTGCCACCGACGCAATGCCTGTCGACGCCCCGTTGCGCGCGTTGATCACTCCAGAAGCCACGATGGTCTGCACCAAGCCACCGAGTTGAGTCACGATGACCATGCCGAGCGACCAACTGGCCGTCTTGAGCGCCGGGCGCAGGCCGAACCCGCGCCACTTGAAGTTTGGGCTGAGCTTTAGGCCAATCTGGCGCCAAGCAGCAAAGAGAATCAGTGCCTGAGCGGCCACGCCAAGCGTCGCAGAGCCAGCCAACCAGGCAATGCGGTCGGCAGTCCAAGCGCCTAAGCCCCCGGTCTGGGTTGGATCAAGACCGAACAGCCAGATGTAGCCCACCAGGCCGGCCAGTTGAACCACGTTATTGAGCACCGGCGCCCACATAAACGGGCCAAACTTGCTGCGCGAATTCAAAACCTCGCCGAGCAGCGAATACAGGCCATAGAAAAACAGCTGAGGCAGACACCAGTATGCGAATGCGGTCGCAAGGGCCAGCTGCGGCTCGCTCCAGCCGTCGGTATACAGGCGAATCAGTGCGGGCGCGGCGAGGGTAGCCACCAGCGTGACGCCCAAGAACACAACGATGATGAAGGTCAAGAGGCGGTTGATGTAGCCACGGCCGTCGTCGTCGTGCTTGCGGGCGCGAACCAACTGCGGCACCAGCACCGCGTTCAGGGTGCCACCGGCGATAATCGCATACACATTGTTTGGCAGTTGATTGGCTACGCCAAAGGCGTCGGCGGCGTTGGTAGTCACACCTATAGCCATGGCCGTCAAGACCGCGCGGGCAAACCCCATTAGGCGCGAGATTACGGTGCCCGAGGCCATCAGGAGCGACGACTTGGCGATGCTCAAGAAGCGTCTCCTGGGTTGGCCTTACGGCGTTTGATGGTGCGCACGGCACCGACTCCGCCGAGGGCCAAGACCACCGCGACAAATGCGGCGATTAGCGCCAATTCGACGTCGGGTTCGACATTCATCTGAATGTATGAGTCTTTGGTTAGGCGAATGCCCGAGAAGGTGCTGACCGAAACAATCAAAAACACCTTGCCCTGAGCAACGGCCTTGACCGGAACCTGCGCGGTCACAGTGGTTCCGGCTGGAATTGCCACCTCGACAGCGCTTGGCACAATCACGCGAGGGTTGCTGGCGCTAACGTGCACATGCACGCGCACATCGCTATCGAAGGTGTTGCGAATGGCGATTGGAATCTTTGATTCGCGCGAGACGAGGTTAATCGCGCTACCGCGCAAAACATACACGCCTGGTGCCAACTCTGGGGCTACAGGTTGAGCCGTGGGTTGAGTGGTTGGCGCAGGGCTTGGGGTCGCTGCAATTCCTGCACCGACTCCGAGGCTCAACGATGCGCCCAAGGCCAGGGCACAAGCCGAGACTGCCGCCGCGGCACGAGCAATCAGGCGCTTCATGCGTTGCGCTCCACCCACTCGAACACACCGCGCGCGATCCGACGTTCGTTTTCGTGAGCGAGGCTCGAATCCAACGAATCGATCTCGAACCAACGCACATCAACCGCCTCGCGGTTTGGGTCGTTTTCGACGGTCAGGTCGCCGCCTACTTGACGCATCAAAAAGTGATGCACGGTCTTGGAAATCAGCTTGCCACCGCCGCTGAATTCATACTGAATCTCACCCAGGCGTTCGATGATCTCGACGGCCAGGCCCGTTTCTTCGGCGATTTCGCGCACCGCGGCCTGCTCAAGCGACTCGTCACCCTCGGGATGGCCCTTCGGAACGCACCAGTCGATACGACCGGTGCGGCTCATGCGCCCAATCAGCGCGACGCGACGTGTGCCATCGCCAGCCAACACAAAGCCACCGGCCGAGGTCTCTTCGACGCGCATCAGGCGGCGAGGCGGTCGGCCATTCGCGCGCGAGTCTGTGCGTCCAGATGTCATACCGAAACTTTATTCGCAAAGCGTGCCCGACGCCCGACGCCTAGCCGTTCTGTGCTAACGCCATCGGTGAGTTCTCAGGCTGTGGCACGATTGGAGGCATGCAGTCGGTCGAACAGGCACTGGCGAATCTGGAAAAATCCACCGATTCGCGGCTTTTTGTCATGCTCGGCGAGCTTTTTCAGGCCGCCGGCCACGAATTGTCACTGGTTGGCGGCCCAGTTCGCGACGCATTCCTGGGTCGCAAGGCGCCCGACCTCGACTTCACCACGTCAGCCCTGCCCGACGAAACCATCGCCATTCTCAAGGGAAAGGTCGATGCCCACTGGGACATCGGTCGCGAATTCGGCACGATTGGCGCTCGAATCGGCGACGACACAATCGAGATCACCACATACCGAGCCGATAAGTACGACCGCGACAGCCGCAAGCCCGAGGTGGCCTTTGGCAAAGACCTGACCGCCGACCTGTTTCGCCGCGATTTCACGGTGAACGCCATGGCCCTGCGCCTGCCCGAGAGGGTCTTCGTCGACCCTTATAACGGCCTGCAAGACCTGGTCGCCGGCGTGCTGCGCACCCCCGGCAAGCCAGAAGACAGCTTCGACGACGACCCACTGCGCATGCTGCGCGGCGCACGTTTTGCCTCGCAGCTCGGTTTCGAGATTCAAGACGAGACCTTTGCGGCAATGAAGGCAATGGCTGGGCGTCTCGACATCGTCTCGGCCGAGCGTGTGCAGGTCGAGCTGACCAAGCTCATGGTTGGCAAACACCCGCGCAAGGGCCTAACGGCGCTGGTCGACAGCGGCCTGGCCGATATCGTTCTGCCCGAACTGCCCGCGCTGCGACTAGAGGTCGACGAGCATCACCACCACAAGGATGTGTACGAGCACACCCTAACCGTGGTCGATCAGGCCATCGACTATGAAAAGGATTACGAGCTCGAGGGCGATTTCGTGCTGCGCTTTGCCGCGCTGTTGCACGATTGCGGCAAGCCAGCCACGCGCCGTCTGGAGCCAGCCGGCGGCGTAAGCTTCTATCACCACGATGTGGTCGGCGCCAAAATCGCCAAGAAGCGCATGCAGGCTCTACGGTTCGACAACGACACCATCAAGGCCGTCTCGCGCCTAATCGAGCTCCACCTGCGCTTTTTTGGCTACAGCGATGCTCCGTGGAGCGACTCGGCGGTTCGCCGCTACGTTCGCGACGCCGGCGACCAGCTGCTGCGCCTGCACGCGCTGACTCGAGCCGACGTGACCACGCGCAATCGCCGCAAGGCCGATCGACTCGGCTTCGCATACGACGACCTAGAGCAGCGCATCGTCACGATCCAAGAGCAGGAACAGCTTGATTCGCTGCGTCCGGCTCTCTCTGGCGAGGAAATCATGCGGATTCTTGACCTCAAGCCTTCGCGTGAGGTGGGCGAGGCGTATGCGTTCCTCATGGAACTGCGACTCGACGAGGGTGAATTGGCGCCAGAAGACGCCGAAAAACGCTTGCTTGCCTGGTGGCAGAGCCGATAAACTCTAAAGGTTGCCCGTGCGGGTTCATGCCCGCGCACTCGGCAACACTGCACATACCCTCCTGTCATGGAAAGCCCATGACCGTTCTAGTCCAAAGGAGGTGGGTTAGTTATGCAGAAGTACGAGCTCATGGTGATTCTCGACCCAAGCGTCGATGAGCGCACCGTTGCTCCATCGCTCGACAAGTTCCTCAACGTGATCCGCAATGGTGGAGGCACCGTTGACAACGTTGACATCTGGGGCCGTCGTCGTTTGGCATACGAGATCAACAAGAAGAATGAAGGCATCTACGCCGTAGTCAACCTGACTTCGTCGTCGGCCGACATCCTCGAGGTTGACCGTCAGCTGCGCCTGTCAGAGGCTGTTATGCGCACCAAGGTGCTGCGTGCAGACGAGGCAGTGTTCAACATCAAGCCTGTTGCAGTTCCTGAGGTTTCGGCCGAGGAGGCCGCAGCTGAGGCTCCTGCCAAGAAGGCCGCCGCAAAGACCACCGCTGCTAAGGCTCCTGCAAAGAAGCCTGCAGCTAAGAAGGCCGAGTAAAGACTCATGGCCGGGGAAGTCAACGTCACGATTGTCGGCAATCTTGCCGACGATCCTGAGCTGCGTTACACCCAGGGTGGCGTTGCAGTAGTAAGCGTTCGTGTTGGTTCAACCCCACGCACCTTCAACCGCAACACCAGCACTTGGGACGACGGCGAAACCGTATGGGTTCGCTGCACCGCTTGGCGCGATCTCGCCGAGAACGTGGCTCAGTCGCTGACTAAGGGAACCCGCGTCATCGTTACCGGACGCCTAAAGGCACCTAGCGCCTACCAGACCGCTCAGGGCGAGGCACGTGCTTCGCTCGAACTCGAGATTGAAGAGATCGGCCCGTCGCTGCGTTACGCAACCGCCGCCGTAGCTCGCAAGGCTCGCAGTGAGGGTGGTTCGGCCGCAGTTGCTGGCGATCCATGGGGCGATGCACCCGTTTCACGTAGCGCAGCCAAGCCTGCCGACGACGCCTGGGCAAACCCAGCCGTGGCCGGTGCTGGCGCTGACGACACCCCGTTCTAAATCTTTCGAAACTTATTAGGAGAAAATCATGGCTGGAAAGACCGACGTACGTCGCAAGCCAAACCGCAACGCAAAGAACGCGAAGCTTGCACCAGTAAAGGCAATCAAGGTTGGCGTCATTGACTACAAGGACGTCGCAACCCTGCGCAAGTTCGTATCGGACCGCGGCAAGATCCGCGCCCGTCGCATCACCGGCGTCTCTGTTCAGGAGCAGCGCCTCATCGCCAAGGCCGTTAAGAACGCACGCGAGATGGCTCTCATGCCATACGCCGGTGCTGGTCGCTAAGGAGTAAAAACATGTCGAAGGTAATCCTTACTAACGAGGTCTCGGGCCTCGGTTCGGCCGGTGACGTTGTTGAGGTCAAGAACGGCTATGCCCGTAACTACCTCCTGCCACGCGGCTTTGCTGTTATCTGGAGCAAGGGTGGCGAGAAGCAGGTCGAGCAGATCAAGGCCGCTCGCGAGGCTCGTGCTCTGAAGACTGTCGAAGAGGCAATCGCCCTCAAGGCAGCCCTCGAGGCCAAGCAGGTCCGCGTAGCCGTCAAGGCTGGCGTTGGTGGCCGCTTGTTCGGAACCGTCAAGACCGCCGATGTTGCAGCAGCTGTTGCAGAGGCCGGCCTGGGCGAGATCGACAAGCGCAAGGTCGAGTTCGTTGCACCAGTGAAGACCACTGGCGTTCACGAGGCAACCGTTCGCCTGCACGGCGACGTAGTTGCCAAGCTCAGCCTGCAGGTTGTCAACAAGAAGTAATCCCCTAGGGATCGAATCGGTGGTGGCTTCGGCCGCCACCGATTTTCTTTAACCGAGGCTCCGACAAGCGCAAGCCCAGGCGCTGGGCCTTCGGTGGCCCAAGCGAAAACGTTCGACGGCCGGCGAATCGCTGTGGGAGTATTCGGGTTTCCGAATGCCACCGAAACGACACGCCGATACCCTCGGCGCGCCTGTGGAAAACCCCAGTGCAATTGTGAATAACTGCCAAGTCCACATGAAATTTGTCGGCCAAATGGCTACAAAACGGTGAATTACCCACAACTCTAAGGTTCTACTTTAGGGTTGTGAAAAATACCTTTTCCACAGGCTTTTGCCCTTTACTGGCGCGGAATACCTCGAAACTCTCCCCAAGTAATCCACAGCCTTACCCACCGGTTTTCCACAGCCCATGTGGAAATTAGCCGAAGTTATTCACATCACAGTCCACAGGCCGGTTAGGAAAATGCCTGTCGGAGGGCCATGCTAGACATTGATTTCTAGTTGGCAGAGCATCGAAAGGAGCCAGACGGTGGCCGAAAACCAGTTCGCAGACAACCGTTCGCACGATCCCATTCGCAACACGGAACGCGTGCTCCCCAACGACATGCTGGCCGAACAGAGCACCCTCGGCGGAATGCTGCTTTCGCAAGAGGCGGTTGTCGAGGTCTTCGAGGAGGTTCGCGCCCGCGACTTCTATGCGCCAAAGCATGAGCTGATCTTTGAGGCCATCCTCACCCTGTTTAGCCGCGGCGAACCGACCGATGTGATTACCGTCACCGATGAACTGGTTAAGACGGGCAAGTTGGTGCAGGCCGGTGGCGCCGATTATCTGCACACGCTCACCTCTATCGTTCCTACTGCCGCGAACGCTGGCTTCTATGCCAAGATCGTGGCCGAAAAGGCCACTCTGCGCCGCCTGGTCGAGGTCGGCACCAAGATTGCGCAGTCGGGCTATGCCAACGAGGGCGATGTCGTTGACCTGGTGAACCAGGCTCAGGCCGACGTCTATAACGTTGTTCAGTTTGGCGGCGGCGAAGACATCTCTGACCTCAGCGTTGCCATCGATGACGCAGTTCAAGAAATCGAGCGTGCGCAGAGCCGCGGTGGCGAGATCGTGGGCGTTCCAACCGGTTTCGTCGAACTCGACGCCATGACCCACGGCCTGCACGAGGGCCAGTTGATTCTGGTCGCTGCTCGCCCGGCAGTGGGCAAATCGACGCTCGCCCTCGACTTTGCTCGCAACGCAGCCATCAAGAACCGTCAGGCCACCGTAATTTTCTCGCTCGAGATGAGCCGAGCCGACATCGCACTGCGCATGATCTCGGCCGAGACCCAGATTCCGATGCAAAACCTGCGTAAGGGCAACGTCAACGACAGCGACTGGGCTAAGTTTGCCCAGGTGCGCAGCCAGATCAACGATGCGCCGCTCTACATCGACGACAGCCCAAACCTCACGCTGGTCGAGATTCGCGCCAAGTGCCGCCGCCTGGCACAGCGCATCGACCTAAAACTGATCGTGATCGACTACCTCCAGCTGATGACCTCGGGCAAAAAGGTCGAAAGCCGCCAGCAAGAAGTTTCGGAGTTCTCGCGAGCCCTCAAGCTAATGGCCAAAGAACTCAAGATTCCAGTAATCGCGCTGTCGCAGCTGAACCGTCAGTCCGAACAAGGTGGCGCCAACAAGAAGCCCGAAATCTCGCAGCTCCGCGAGTCGGGCTCGCTCGAACAAGACGCCGACGTCGTGATGCTTCTGCACCGCGAGGGCATGGGCGAAAAAGAGCATCCGCGTTCGGGCGAGGCAGACATCATCCTTGCTAAGCAGCGAAACGGACCAACCGGTCAGGTGACCGTCGCGTTCCAGGGCATGTACTCGCGTTTCATGAATATGAAACACTAACTTCGTGCGATCACTCTTTGCCGTTCGAACCATCGTCAGCTTTCTGGCGGGTGTTTTTGTAGTTTTCAATCAGGGCCACTACGTTGCCGTGAGCCTGATTGCCCTGGCGGGCTTTGGCATCGCCCTCGGCATTGCTCAAATCGCCCTGGCGTTCATCGGTCGCGGCGGCCTTTCGGCCATCGAAAGTGTGCCGTCGTCGATCATCAGCCTCACCACGGGACTGCTGGCCGCGTTGGCTACCGTGCAGGCAGCGCAGTCGGGGGCTTCGGCGCACCAAATGATTCAAGAATTCAGCTGGCTAGTCACGGGATGGGCGCTAACCAGTGGCGCATTCGAGCTTTACCTAGCCCGTCGTGCCGGCTTTGGCACCCCAATCGGTCGCGACTGGGCAATCCTCTCGGGGCTTAGCCTGCTGCTCGGGCTCGTCAACCTTGCGATTCCGATGGACCGCACCACAACCGTGGGCATGTTCGTCGCATACATGATGTTTAGTGCCGTGCATCTGGGCATCGCGGCTACCTCGCCGGCCACCATCGACTCAGAGTCAACCGCAAAGTAGGCTGGACACATGGCAAACAAGCTCACCCCGAAGAACGACGCCCGCGGCGTGCGCACCTACCTCATCTTCTCGGCAATCATCGGTCTCGGCACCGGAATCCTGTGGTTCGCGGGTGTGCACAAACTCGACGAGTCGTTGATTGCCACCGGAATCGCCTTCATCGTTTCGCTAGTCGTGGTGGCCACCCTGGCCCTCACCGTCAAAGACGAATCACACGACCCAGACCAGCCGCGCCTCAAGTAGTTCCGGGCTAGCCCAAAACTCCGTCGACAAGGGTCTTTGCCGCAACCTGAACCTGCTTTAGGTGCTCGGCGCCCTTGAATGACTCGGCATAGATCTTGTAGACGTTTTCTGTTCCCGATGGGCGTGCGGCAAACCAAGCGCTCTCGGTGACCACCTTGAGCCCGCCCAGTGCAGCGCCATTTCCAGGCGCATGGGTCAACACCTGCTGAATCGGCTCGCCCGCCAGGGTGTCGGCGGTGACATCGTTGGCGGCCAACTTGCCCAGCTTGGCCTTTTGCTCGATGGTTGCGGCGGCATCGATGCGCTCATAGGCAGGCGCCCCGAACTTTTCGGTGAGAGCGCTGTAATGCTGCGTTGGGGTCTTGCCGGTAACCGCCGTGATCTCGCTGGCCAGCAGCGCAAGAATCAGGCCATCTTTATCGGTTGACCAAGCCTGACCGTTGCGTCGCAAGAAGCTTGCGCCGGCCGATTCCTCGCCGCCAAACCCGACTGAGCCGTCGATAAGGCCTGGCACGAACCACTTGAAGCCAACCGGCACCTCGATTAGTTTGCGGCCAAGGTCGGCCACGACGTGATCGATGATCGATGACGAGACCATGGTCTTGCCAACGGCTGCGTCGGCGGCCCAATCGCTGCGATTGCGATACAGGTAATCAATGGCAACCGCCAAGAAGTGGTTTGGGTTCATAAGGCCACCGTCGCGAGTGACGATACCGTGACGATCGGCATCGGCGTCGTTGCCGGTCGAAATGTCGAAGCGATCGCGGCCGGCAATCAGGCTCGCCATCGCAAACGGCGACGAGCAGTCCATGCGAATCTTTGCGTCCCAGTCGAGGGTCATAAAACCGAACTGAAAGTCGACGGCCGGATTGACCACGGTGAGGTTCAGGCCGTAGCGATCGGCGATGGCGCCCCAATAGTCGACCGAGGCGCCACCCATAGGGTCGGCACCGATGCTGACGCCCGAGTCGCGAATCGCATCCATATTGACCACGTCGCCAAGCTGCGAAACGTAGTTGTCGAGAAAATGAAAACGGATGGGCTTTGGGGTGGCCCGCTTTACCTCGCGCAGCCCGCCAAGGATGATCTCGTTAGCGCGGGCCGCGATCCAGTTGGTGGCGTCGCTGTCGGCGGGGCCGCCGTGGGGCGGGTTGTACTTGAAGCCGCCATCGGCCGGAGGGTTGTGGCTCGGAGTGATAACCAGGCCGTCGGCCAGGCTGGCATCGCCAGCGGCCTTGCCCTCGTTGTGATTGATGATCGCAACCGACACGGCAGGGGTTGGCACATAGCGGTCAGCCGCGTCGATCATTGTCAGCACGTCGTTGCCGGCAAGAACCTCGAGCGCGGTCTGTTCGGCCGGGCCACTTAGAGCGTGGGTGTCTTTGCCAACATAGATCGGCCCGTGGATGTTCTGGGTGCGGCGATACTCGACGATTGCCTGGGTGATGGCCGCGATGTGGTCTTCGTTGAAGCTGGCATTCAGCGAGCTGCCGCGGTGACCGCTGGTGCCGAAGGCCACCTTTTGCTCGGGATTAGTGACGTCGGGGTGCAGCTCGTAATACAGCCCGATCAGGCGCTCGACATTGATGAGGTCGGATTCTTGAGCCTTCTGGCCAGCACGTTCGGACATGAACCTATATTGCTGGCTAACCTTTACCTATGGCATCACAGCGCAATAACTCTTCGGCGAAAACGACCTACTCGTTCCTCGGGCCAGTCGGCACATTCACCGAACTCGCGCTCGCCCAAGTTGCCGAGGCCAAGGGTGCGACCCAAAAGCCGGTCGCACATGTGCAAGAGGCAATCGACGACGTTATGTCGGGTCGTGCCATTCGCGCCGTAATTCCGGTCGAAAACTCGGTCGAGGGTGGCGTCACAGCCACTCTGGATGCGCTCGCCGCAACCGAAGGCATTCGCATCTATGGCGAATACCTCGTGCCGGTGACCTTCAACCTCGTGGTGCGCCCGGGTGTCAGGCTCGAAGATATCCGCACCGTGGCAACGCATCCCGTTGCCTATGCGCAGACCCGACGCTGGTTGCTCGAGAAGCTGCCGCAGCATGTGCACATCCAGGCCTCATCGACAGCCGCAGCCGCAGCCGCGCTGCTTCATGAACAGCCGATTGCCGATGCCGCGGTTGCCGCCTCGACTATCACCGACCACTACAAGCTTCGTGTGCTGGCCAAGAACATTGGCGAAAACAAGAACGCTCAGACTCGATTCATTCAAATCGGACTCGCCGGTTCGACGCCCGTGCGCACGGGCCGCGACAAGACCTCGGTAATCGTCGAATTGCCCACCGATGTGCCGGGTGCGCTGCTCGAGATGCTCGAGCAGTTCGCCGCGCGCGGGGTCAACCTCTCGCGCATCGAATCACGACCAATCGGCGACCGCCTGGGTCGTTACCGCTTCAACCTCGATGTTCAGGGTCACGTGCACGACGCGGCCGTTGCCGAGGCCCTCAAGGGTCTGCACCGGTTCAGCCCAAAGGTGACGTTCCTCGGATCGTATCCGCGTGCCGACCGTGGCAAGAGCGAACACGAGGGCAACAATTCGACCGCCGAATTCCAGGCCGCAGAGGCCTGGCTCGCGAGCCTTGGCTAAACGCGCACGCTGATTGCGCGCGGCAAAACCTCAAACTCAACCTCGAGCACCGCGCCATAGGCGTCGCCATCGAGTTGCAAATGCACCGGATGCGTTGGCGTAACTCGCACCTTGCGGCCGGTGAGGTTCTCGAGGGTCTTGACGTTTGCCGTCGCATCGAGCAGCTTGCGCCCGATTCGCGTTGGCCTGAGTCGCCGGTTTGCCCAGGTGACGCGACCCCAAAAGTCGATCCAGTGCCATAGCCTGCGCGGCCCAATGGCCGCGAGGTCGAGCTCGCCGTCGTCAAGGCTGGCATCGGGCATCAGGCCGATGTGCCCAGGCAACCAGCCGGCATTGCCAACCAGAAGCGTCAGCACACGCAGGTTGCGCGCCTCGCCCGAGTCAATCGAAACCGCGAGGCGCTCATACTTCAAGGGCATGCTCTTGAATCCGCCCTCGATGTAGGCGACCCAACCTAGGCGATGTTTGCGTTTCGAGTCGGTGGCCTGCATGATTTGGGCGTCGAGGCCGAGCCCCGCCATGACAACAAACCGGTGTTCGCTGCGCTCGCCGCTGTCGTGAATGATTCTTGCCAATGCCAAATCGATCGGATGCCGATTGCCCAGCATGCCCTGACGCACACACGCGCCGATGTTTCCGAGGTTTAGGTTTAGGTTTCGCGCCAGAACATTGCCGGTGCCGCTGGGAATCAGACCCAGGGTCGCGCTCGAACCTGATTCGTGCAGGGCGCTGGCCACCTCGCGGATCGTGCCGTCGCCACCCGCAACCAAGAAGTGGGTCGCGTTTTGGGCGAGAGCGCGCAGCGTCTGTTCGCGCCCGTGCTCGCGTTCTTCGGTGGGCAAAAACAGGGTGGGTTCCCAATTGCCTTTTTCGACGATTGCCTGAATCTCGCGCTTGACCGCAGCCAGGTCGACTCGACCCGGGTAATAAATGACTGCGGCCCTGTTCACGAGCACCAGACTACGTCAGCGCCGCCGCCTTTCCAATGGCTGGCAACCCCAGAAGGTAGGCTTAATGCCGTGATTGACCTCAACTTGCTTCGTGAAAACCCAGACGCCATCAAGGCATCGCAGCGCGCTCGTTTGGCCGACGAATCGATCGTCGACCAGGCCCAGGCTGCCGACGCCGCATGGCGCAAGGCCCTTCAGGAATTCGAGTCATTGCGCGCCGAGCAAAATGCCTCGGCCAAGCTGGTTGGCGCCGCAAGCAAAGAAGACCGTCCTGCGTTGATTGAGGCCGGCAAGGCCTTGGCCGAAAAGGTCAAAGAGGCAAACGAGGCCGCGAACGAAGCCCAGACAGTGCTCGACGAGCTCATCTGGAAGATCGAAAACGTCGTCATCGAAGGCATTCCCGCGGGCGGCGAAGAAAACTTCGTGGTTATCAAAGAGGTCGGCACCAAGGCATCGTTCGACTTCGAGCCGCGCGACCACGTGGCCCTTGGCGAGCTGCTCGACATCATCGACATCGAGCGCGGCGTCAAGGTTTCTGGTTCGCGTTTTTACTTTCTAAAGGGATGGGGCGCACGCCTCGAGCTGGCCATGATGAACATGGCACTCGACCTGGCCGCCAAGAATGACTTCACCGCTCTGGTTACCCCTACCCTGGTTCGCCCAGAGGTAATGGCCGGCACCGGATTCCTGGGTGCTCATTCAGACGAGATCTATTACCTGCCAGCCGACGAGCTTTACCTCACGGGCACCAGCGAGGTTGCGCTCGCCGGCTATCACCGCGACGAGATCATCGACCTCTCGAGCGGCCCGAAGCGCTACGCCGGCTGGAGCACCTGCTACCGCCGCGAGGCCGGCTCGGCTGGTCGCGACACCCGCGGCATTCTGCGCGTTCACCAGTTCAACAAGCTCGAGATGTTCAGCTACATCAAGCCCGAAGACAGCGAAAACGAGCACCTAAAGTTGCTTGCCCTCGAAGAGCAGATGCTTCAGGCTTGCGAGCTCGCATACCGTGTCATCGACACAGCAGCCGGCGACCTTGGTTCGAGTGCGGCACGCAAATACGACAGCGAGGCTTGGGTGCCTTCGCAGCAGACCTATCGCGAACTCACCAGTTCGTCGAACTGCACCACCTTCCAGGCTCGACGCCTGAACGTGCGCTACCGCGACGAGAACGGCAAGACTCAGACCGCCGCAACTCTGAACGGCACTCTCGCCACGACCCGTTGGTTGGTCGCGATCCTCGAAACTCACCAGCAGGCCGATGGCTCGGTACGCATCCCTGCCGCCCTTCGCCCATACCTCGGCGGCCAGGAATTCATTCCTGTCGTCAACAAGGCCTAGCCAGCATCCGATGACCTCTGCCCCAATCGCATCCGGTGACGACCGCTGGTTGATCGCAATCGACATCGACGGCACGCTCGTGCACGACGACGGCTTTTTGTCGCCCGCCGTGGTCGACCAGGTGCAGCGTGTTCGTGCGCTCGGCCATGAGGTGATCGTTGCTACCGGCCGTTCTGCGGCCAATGCCATTCCGGTCATTCGCGAGGTAGGCATCCACACCGGTTATTCGGTCGCCTCGAACGGTGCCGTGACCCTGTCGGTAAACCCCGAAGACACTCGCGGTTATGAGGTTCACGAGGTAATCACGTTCGACCCGCGTCAGGTGCTGACCGAGTTGATTGCGCACCTGCCAAATGCCCACTTCGCGGTCGAAAACCCCGACGGCAGCTACCACTTTCATCGCCCATTCCCCGCGTATGCGCTGGGCGACCGCAACATCGAGACCTCGCTCGACGACCTCATGGACTCGCCGGTGTCGCGCGTTGTGGTGTTGTCGCCCGAGCACGAGGTCGACGAGTTTCTGGGCATAGTCGAAAAGATCGGTCTGCACTCGGTTTCGTACGCGATCGGCTACACCGCCTGGCTCGACATCGCGCCGCAGGGCATCAGCAAGGCCTCGGCTCTCGAAAAACTGCGCTCCGAGCTTGGCATCAATCCGGCCCAGGTGATTGCAATGGGCGACGGTCGCAACGACATCGCGATGTTTGAGTGGGCTCAGTCGGGCGGAGGCCTAGCCTTCGCGATGGGTCAAGGCCCCGAAGAAGTGCGTGCCGCAGCCACCGCAGTGACGGCCTCGGTCGAGGATGACGGCGTCGCACAGGTGCTTGCCGGCTTCGAGGGCATTCTCTTCACGCGCAGCCTCTGATAAACTCGAAACCACGGAAGCGTGCCGGAGCGGCCGAACGGAACAGTCTTGAAAACTGTCGTGGTTAATAGCCACCGTGGGTTCAAATCCCACCGCTTCCTCCAGTTCAAAGTCGAAGCGCCCAATCGGGCGCTTTTTCTTTGACCTCTGCAGCCCAGCCACAATGCACCAGCCTGACTTTTCGCTGTGAATCGCCAGAACCCCTTTCGCAACAGCAACCAGGTTTTTAAACTAGAAATTCGCATGAGCAACAACGAATCCCCTTATCTAGACGACGACAACCAGTCGCGAGGCGCTCGTCGCGCCGCAAAAAAGCAGGCAAAGCAGTCGGCCAACAACACGGTCACCGCAGCCACTGAGGCCCCTAAGGGCCTTGCGCGTCACGGGCGTCTCAAGTTGCAGTCAAAGGGCAGCGCCATCGGCGGGCTCTTTGTTAAGGGTCTCGCGGTTGTGCTTGGCGCGACGCTGGCTATCGGTGGCTACACGATTTGGGATATCACCAACAGCCTGCACAACAACGGCATCAACCTTGCTAACGCCAAGCCGGTCACCGCGGCCGACCTCGAAGGCCCGATCAACATGCTGCTGGTTGGCTCCGATACCCGCAAGGGTCAGGGCAAGGGCTACGGCAACGAGACCAGCGAACTGGCCGACGTCATCATCCTTTTGCACGTCAGCAAAGACCGCAAAAATGCCGTTGCTATGAGTTTTCCTCGTGACCTGATGGTGCCTTGGCCTGCGTGCCCGAGCACCTCGGGCGGTTCTGGCTACCTGCCACAGAGCCTCGGTC
>Ga0228700_1000292_pt1 | contig 47434 bp, 45 predicted proteins | sample McNCre317_Aug_MG_FD_178019 | JGI IMG/M metagenome (GOLD analysis project Ga0228700, IMG submission 178019) | Freshwater microbial communities from McNutts Creek, Athens, Georgia, United States - 3-17_Aug_MG | ecosystem: Environmental > Aquatic > Freshwater > Creek | place: USA: Georgia...
GGCACGCGCTTTGGCGTTGCCAAAAGGATGGCAGCCGTGGTTTTGCATGAACACGCGCATCATGCCGCCCGAGTTGTCGGTCTTCCAGTTTTTGCCTTCGGCCAATGCTTTTTCAGCATCGGTGAGCTCGTCCCACCAACCGAGTTTCTTGAGCAACACGTGGTCGAGTTCGGGGTAGCCGGTGGTGATGTCCGCGCCTTTGGAGTGCGAACCATCTTCGGCCAACAGGTTTTTGCCTTCGCGCTCCACACCGAAGTTGGCGCGGAAGTTACCGCCACCGTCCATGACGTGCTTGGAGGTGTCATACAGATTGGGCGAGCCAGGGTGCTTGAGCTCAGGAGTGCCAAAGCAAGGCCATGGCAGACCAAAGTAATCACCACCGAAGTCGTAACCGGTTTCTTTGTCTTTGCCGCCTTTGGACTTCAAAGTCTTGACGTCAAAGAGGTGCATATTGCGCATGTGCGCTTTGAGACGCTCTGGGCTTTGGCCGGTGTAGCCAATGGTCCAAACCGACTTGTTGATTTCGCGCAGGATGTCTTCGGGCATGGGTTCGTCCATGCCTTTGACTTTTTGCAGCTTGTAGTTCTTGACCAGCTCTTTGCCAAAGCCGAGTTTTTCAGCCAATTGGTACATGATCATGTGGTCGGTGCGGCTTTCCCACAAAGGCTCGATCACCTTCTCGCGCCATTGCAGCGAACGGTTCGATGCGGTGGCCGAGCCACTGGTTTCAAACTGCGTCGCAGCGGGCAACAAGTACACCGCACGATTCGGGTTGAGATCTTCGGCTTTGCCTGGCATCGCAGCCATGGCCGCTGTGGCCGATGGATAGGGGTCGACCACCACCAACAAATCGAGCTTGTCCATGGCGCGCTTCATCTCCAAACCACGGGTTTGTGAGTTAGGCGCATGGCCCCAATAGAACACGGCCTTGAGGTTGCTGTCTTGGTCGATGAGTTCGTTTTTCTCGAGCACACCGTCGATCCAGCGCGAGACGGTGATGCCAGGCTTGGTCATCATCGCAGGTGATGCAAAGCGACCTTTGAGCCAATCGAATTCCACACCCCACGCTTTTGCAAAGTGCTTCCATGAGCCTTCGACAATGCCGTAGTAACCAGGCAAGGAGTCGGGGTTGGGACCTACGTCGGTGGCGCCTTGCACGTTGTCGTGACCGCGGAAGATATTGGTGCCGCCGCCGGACTTACCGACGTTCCCCAAAGCCAACTGCAAGATGCACGAAGCACGCACGATGGCGTTGCCAATGGTGTGCTGGGTTTGGCCCATACACCAGACAATGGTGCCTGGGTTGTTCTCGTGCAGCAGGGTCGCCACTTTGAGCAATTGGTCGGGCTTGACGCCGCAGGCCTCTTCCACTGCGTCTGGCGTCCACTTGGCCATGACTTCTTCTTTGACCTTGTCCATGCCGAACACACGGTCGTTGATGTATTTTTTGTCTTCCCAGCCATTTTTGAAAATGATGTGCAACAGGCCAAATAGGAAAGGAATGTCAGAACCTGAGCGAATGCGCACATATTCATCAGCCTTAGCCGCTGTACGTGTGAAACGTGGATCGACCACGATCATCTTGCAGCCGTTTTCCTTGGCATGCAGCATGTGCAACATGGACACGGGATGCGCTTCGGCGGCGTTGGAGCCAATGTACAAAGCGACCTTGCTGTTTTGCATGTCGTTGTACGAGTTGGTCATCGCACCGTAGCCCCAGGTGTTGGCCACACCGGCCACCGTGGTGGAGTGGCAAATACGGGCTTGGTGGTCGCAGTTGTTGCTGCCAAAGTAGCTCACAAACTTGCGCAACAAATACGCTTGTTCGTTGTTGTGCTTAGAAGAGCCAATCCAGTAAACGCTGTCAGGGCCAGAAGTTTTGCGCAACTCCAAGAGCTTGGCGCTGATTTCGTCAAGGGCGGTGTCCCAGCTGATGCGCTCATACTTGCCGTTGACCAACTTCATGGGGTAGCGCAGGCGGAACTCGCCGTGACCGTGCTCACGCAGGGCCGCGCCCTTGGCGCAATGGGCGCCTAAGTTGATGGGCGAATCGAACACAGGCTCTTGACGCACCCAGACGCCGTTTTCCACCACCGCATCGACAGCACAGCCGACCGAGCAATGGGTACACACCGTGCGTTTGACTTCCAGTTTGCCACTGCCATCACCGGCCGTGGCACTGGCAGCGCCTGCTTTTTTGACCAAGCTCAGTTGCGTGGCAGCCAGACCGACACCCACACCGAGGCCAGAGCGGCGCAGAAAACCGCGACGATCCACCGTGGGCAGCGCTTGTGACAAACCTCGTTGCAAGCGATCGACAAACGCCGAGCCAGCGGCTTTGTGGGAAGAGGAATCAGATTTACGGGTTAACAACATACGGTGCTCCTGATCAGACGCGGGTGGTCTGGTAATAGCGTTTGACGTGTTCGCTCAGGCTGTAGCCGCCGCCGTTTTCAGGCGCGGGAGGAAGTTTGTTCAATTCAGCAACTGGAGCTTGGACGCCAGGCAAGGCCGTGACGGCAGCGGCTGCCGCACCCGCAGCGGCGGCTCCCATAAAAAATCCACGGCGCGATGGCGCAGCTTGGGTGGTGTCTTTTTTCATGTCTAGCTCCTCTTGAAATCGCTTTTGTGTACGACTTTGCATACTGTAGTGGAATAGAACTTTAGCTCAATACGTAAAAACATCCACTTGTCACCTGATCAACCCTTTTGACCTAGGTAGATACGCTTAGAAAAATCAGTCAATAAAAGAAGCTTCAGGTCACGCCAACAAATCGAAGCCCTGTGTCTCCACGCTCACAAACGCCCGCGTAAGTTCTGCCAAGGCTGCGTAAAAGCGCGCCCGTGGATGGGCTTGCACCGCATCACACAAAGCAGGCAACCAAGTTTGCACATGCGCCGCAAAAAACTTGGCTTGTTGTGTGAGGTTGGACACCGACACGTCGTCGCCGGCGACCAAAAAGCGCATGACCTCGAACACATAAGACACATGGTCTTCGGTTTCGGACATGGTGGCTGCGTCGCGGGTCAGGCCCAGCGCGGCCAAGTCGGTGCGTAGCTGTGCCAATGGTTTTTCGTTCAAGAAGCCCGTCAAAAAATGCGAGGCATACACATACACCTCGGGCTTGCCGACCCCCCCGAACAGGGCGTCGTGTTCTTTTTGAATTTGCGTGTCGTCCATTTCGCGTGACACGCCCACCAGCTGACGCCACGGTTCTTCCAAAAAACCTCCGGCAGCTGGTGCATCGGTCGCAGCCACCCGCAGCTGCGCCAACAATTCGGCACGCGGTGGTGCATAAAACAGCTCAGCGATCAAGCCATACAGCTCGGCGCGAGCGGTTTCTTCATCCAAGGCAGAAGACAGATGAGGTTGGGTCATAAGATTTTTTGCTCGTCGCCAGCAGAGTAAATATCGATTACGCGGCAGTCACCACACATTTTGAGACGCTCCAAAGCCGAGCCTTGGAACATGGCGTGGCCCGCAAGTTTGCCGATCATCGCTTCCACCCCCTTGAGGGTGCCAAAGGGTTTGCCGCAGCGCACACAGCCATAGGGCTGAGTTTGGTTGAGCACACGCACTTCTTTGCGTTGTGGCGTCAGCAACAAGCGTGGCACCAAGTTCAAGGCTTTTTCAGGACAGGTGCTGACGCACAAGCCGCACTGCACGCAGTTCTTTTCCACAAAGCGCAGCTGTGGGGCTTGCGGGTTGTCTTGCAGCGCATTGGCCGGACAGGCACTGACGCAGCTCATGCACAAGGTGCAGCTGTCTTGGTTGACCTCGACCGTGCCCAACAGCGCACCGTCTTTAGGCAAAGGCAAAGCTGTAGGCGGCACAGCCGTCTTCAAGGCCGGCGCATGGTCTAACAGATGGTCCACCACCAGCCCCAAGGTGCTGCGCTTTTCAGCCGTCACAGCAAAGGTGGCCAAGGGCACGGCACTTTGCAAACGCTGCTTGCCAGTGGCGAGGCGTTGCAGCTCGGCATCCAATTCCAGGGCTTGCGTGGCATGCAGCAACTGCACAGGCATACGGCTTGGCTGGGCATAACCCAAGCCTTCAAGCAGCGCCTGGGCTTGTGCCATTTGTGCTTGCAAGCCCTCGGCGTATTGCGGTGCTTCTTCGGTCGTTTGCAGCACCAGCACTTGGGCGGCGCCATAAGCCAAGGCGGTGAGCCAGACATCCAATCCCACACTGGCGGTATGCCACACAGACACAGGAATCACGTGTGCAGGCACGCCTTGCGCCACCTTGAGTTGCGCGGCACGACCGAGCTCTTCCACCAAGGTTTGGCCCGCCTCTTGGCTGTGCAACAAGATGACGGCATCTTGGCCACCCGCCTTTTGGTAGGTGCTGAGCAGCGTCTTGAGCTTTTGACCTTGTTCGCTGGCACGTGGGTACGCATAGGTCAGCGCGCCGGTGGGGCAGACCGTGGTGCACGCACCGCAGCCCACACACAGGTTGGGGTTGACCTTGATTTGTTGGCGCGACTTGTCAGAGCTCACCGCCTCGGCCGAGCAAATGTCCACGCAGGCGTTGCAGCCGACTTGCTCGTTGCGGCTGTGCGCGCACAGCTTTTGTTTGTAGTCGAAGAACTTGGGCTTTTCAAACTCCCCCACCAACTCGCGCAAGCGCAACAAGTTGGCCGCCGTGGCGCCACGGAAATAGCCTTGGGGCAAAGCATGGCGGTTAAAGGCCGAGGACGAGCGCAAGTCGAGCACCAAATCAAACGCTGCTGTTTCTTGCGGCACTTGCCGCTCAAAGTTGATCGCGCCAATGGCGCCACACGCGGTGACGCAATCGCGGTGCGCACTGCACTTGGTCATGTCAATTTGGTAGTCCAAGCCAATCGCTTGCTCGGGACAGGCGACCACGCAGGCATTGCAGCGGGTGCACACATCCAAGTCGATCGGGTTGCTGCGCTGCCAGGTGAGCGTGAAATCGCCCAACCAACCCTCGACGCGCACCACCTGACCACCCAGCACAGGAAAGCGACGGCGTTGGGCGCCACCGGCTTCGCCTGGGCCTTGGGTGAACAGGGTGATGTTCAAGTTGTCGGCCAACAAAGTGGCAGCTTGCTCTGCCTGATCGAGTTCTCCGATGATGAGCAAACGCCCAGCACTTTTGAAGGTGACCGTGGTCACCGGTTCTGGCTCAGGTAAATGGGCGGCGGCTAACAGCGCAGCAATCTTGGGTGATGCGTTTTTGGCATCACGGCTCCAGCCACCGGTTTCGCGGATGTTGACGAATTTGATGACCGAGGTTTTGGCTTGCGCTTGAACGGCCAACTCGCCAAACAGGCGCTGCTCTTGGGTACAGGCCACCACCACATCGTCGATGCCTTGCACGGCTTGAATGAAGGCGCCCGCTTCACGGCGGCACAGCGCGGTGTGCAGGGTGAGGGGTTCAGACAGGCTTTGACCCAGGGCTTGCGGGTCGAGTGCTTGGGTCTGGTTGCAGTCGCAAATCAGCGTGGTCATGCGTGGGTGGCTCTGGGTTGGGATTATGTTCAGCAGGGACGGACTGTGCCACGACTTGGGTTCCCTGTGCAGCTGTCGGGTCGCCTGTGTGAACTGTGGTTGTATTTTCAGACGCCTCATCGAAGAGGTTCAAAAATTGGGCACTGGCCATTTGACGCAGCATGGCAGCGGGCAGTGGGTCGGGTTGGCTGTAGTCGTCGATGTACACATCCATGCGGTCGATCACATTGAAGTGCGGATCGCTGAAGAGTTTTTTCATGGCCGCGTTTTTGACCTCGGGCGCGACGTCACGGGTCATGAAGTGGGTGTAATCCGACTCGGGCGTGAGTTGCTGCACATCGCTCATGGTAGGTGCGGGTACAGCAGCAGTCGGTGTGTCTTGCGACTGCGTTTGATGCTCAGGCGATTGACTCAAGTCAGTGGACGCAGAGGGCACCGTGGAAATGGCGGCCGCAGGTGGCAAGACCGGCTCTTCGAGCGCACGACCTTCGCGCACCTCGGCTTTGCGGCGCGACCAACGGCTTAAAAAACCAGCAGGCGTGTTGTCATTGGCCATGGCCAGCGCCTCCGGAATGACCCCCCCCCATGCCACCGCCACGAATTTTGTCGGTGCTCACCGAGGCAGGGTTGCCAAAGCGGTCTTGCAACGGTCTGAAGCTGTCGGGGCGTTTGCGACGCTTGGCCTCCACCACCCAATGGGTGTCCATGAACTCCGTCATCCATGCCACCACTTCAGGTGGAGCAGGCACTTGCTCGACGTTTTCTTGCGCGTCTAACCAACGACCGGCATCGTGGTAACTCAGGCTGACCATGATGGGCACGGCCATGACCTCGTCACTGATGGCGGGCTCTTCTTCCATGCGCCAGAGCACAAACCAGCAAGGTGCTGGTGTGGTGGTGTTGAGGTAGTAGCCTTCGGCATCGTCTTTGAAGAGCTCGACGGTGAAGCCTGGGTGCAGCCACAGCTGCTCGTCCTCGGTGCTGCGCAAACAACGTGGCGCGCTGCCAAAGTGTTCTTCGTGTGGCGTGAGGTCATGCCCCAACACATCGTGCAGCACCCAGCGCCACGTCTGCCAGCGGCTCATGGCACCGGGCACACGCTCGCGGCGCATGACAACAGCAACTTGCAAACTGGGACGATGGTTCATAGGGGGCTGATGGTACTGGCCCCCGCCGTCGTCTACCTTGCCGGGGGTCAATAGGTCTCTAAATGCAAGCGACCTTCGCGCTTCAAGGCAGGCGCCACGCTGTCCCAACCGATGCCCGCCTCGTTGGCGATATCGCGCAAGGCCAGCACCACGCCCTCTTCCATGCTCTTCAAGCCGCACACATAAAAATAGGTGTTGGCGTCTTTGAGCAAGGCCGCCACATCGGCGCTGCGTTCGCGCATCAAGTCTTGCACATAGCGCTTGGGCTGGCCGCTTGTGCGTGAGAAAGCGAAATTGGTGTCGATGAAATCTTTGGGCAGTTTTTGCAGCGGGCCAAAGTACGGCAGTTCTTCTTGGGTGCGGGCACCGAAGAACAACATCAGTTTGCCGCCTTCAAATTTGCCGCTTTGACGCAAGCGGCGACGCCACTCGGTCATGGCACGCATGGGTGCGCTGCCCGTGCCGGTACAAATCATGACGATGTTGGACTTGGGATGGTTGGGCATCAAGAAGCTGGCGCCGAACGGGCCAATGACTTGCACCGTGTCTCCTGTTTTCAAGTCGCACAAAAAGTTAGACGCCACACCGCGAACGGCTTGGCCTTGGTGGTCTTCGACCACGCGCTTGACCGTCAACGAGAGGTTGTTGTAGCCAGGACGCTCGCCGTTACGTGGGCTGGCAATCGAGTATTGGCGCGCGTGGTGAGGTTTGCCTTGCGCATCCACACCGGGCGGGATGATGCCAATGGACTGACCTTCCAACACCGGGAACGGCATGCTGCCAAAGTCGAGCACGATGTGGTGCGTTTCGTTGGCCGTGCCCGCATCATTGACCTGCACATTGCCGACCACGCTGGCGGTGACCGGCGCTTTGGGCCCATGCAAGTTGGTGTACGGATGGGCCGCCGACCAAGGGGGTGTGGTGGCACCCAAAGCCCCCGAGTTGAATGCTTCACCCTCGCCGGCCGTAGCACTGACCGAAGCCGTCGATGCTGCGCTGGCGGGAGTTGGTTCAATGACTGAGCTGGCCGCACCCGCAGCTTGCAATTCAGCGTCGCTCAACGGTGCGGGCAGTTCGTCCCACGTCAGCTGCTCTTCTACGCTGTAGGCCGCCGCTTTGGGCATGTTGCGCCAGTTGTCGATGGAACCTGTGGGGCATGGCGAGATGCAGTCCATGCACAGATTACAGATGTCGACCTTGACCACGTAGTTACGCGAGTCGTGAGTGATGGCACCGACCGGGCAAATCGCTTCGCAGGTGTTGCAGCGGATGCAGATCTCGGGGTCGATGACGTGCTGCTTGATGAGGGTCGATTCGGTGGTCATGGTTGCCTCTGCTCGTTGGATCGTGTTCTGGTTTTGTATGTGGTTTGCGGGTCGTCACGGGCTGTCGCGTGCTGGCGCCGCATCGGCTTGGCTGGGCACCGGGCGCCTCATACTGGGGTACCAGAAATCGGCACCCGGTGCCCAGCCAAGCCGATGCTCTGTGCCTGTTTAGCCATTCACAGTCTACTGGCATTGCGTGCGCAAAGCGCACTCATGCAGTTGACAAAGGCAGAGGGCGGGTGCCGATTTCTGGTACCCCAGTATGAGGCGCCCGCCCTCTGCCTTTGTCGACTGCTGCCTCCGCTACAAAGCAGAAGCAGCAATCAAACAGTCACACCATCAATTGAAACGGACGTACTCGAAGTCCACCGGCTGACGGTTGATGCCCATGACGGGTGGCGCGATCCAGTTGGCGAACTTGCCGGGCTCGACCACGCGGCCCATCAGGCTGGCCACATAGGCGCGGTCTTCACCGGTTGGTAACCATTCGCCGACTTTGGCGTTCCACTCGGCTTCGCTGACGACGCGGCCGTCTGGCGACACTTTGACACCAGCCAAGGCGCCGATGTTGCGGTGGAAGGCCTTGTGTGGCACGGTGAACTTGAAGGGGATGCCTGCTTTTTCGAGCACGCGGTTCCAACGCTCCACGCCACCTTTGGAGTCGGTGATGTAGTCGTCGCGCAGCACTTCGTTCAAGGCGTTGAGCATGGGCACTTCTTTTTCTACCAGCTGGCCATTGACCACTTCGAGCACTTTGTAATGCTGACCTTTGAGCACATGGTCATCGGTGCGCTTGCCTTCTTCGTAGCGACCTTTGAGGCCCGAGCTGTAGAAGGTGGCAGCGTTGGACGATTGGTCGGCACCGAACAAGTCGATGGTCACCGAGAAGTGGAAGTTGATGTAACGCTGGATGGTGGGCAGATCGATCACGCCGGCCGCACGCAGCTTGCCCACGTCGTCGGTCTTGAGCTGGTTCATGGCATCGACCGTGCGTTGAATCACACGGCTCACGCCCGACTCGCCCACAAACATGTGGTGCGCTTCTTCGGTCAGCATGAACTTGGTGGTACGAGCCAAAGGATCGAACGCAGATTCGGCCAAGGCGCACAGCTGGTACTTGCCGTCACGGTCGGTGAAGTAGGTGAACATGAAGAAGCTCAACCAATCAGGTGTCTTCTCGTTGAAGGCTTGCAAGATGCGGGGGTTGTCTGCGTTGCCGCTGTTGCGCTCCAACAAGCCTTCGGCTTCTTCACGGCCATCTTTGCCGAAGTATTTGTGCAGCAAATACACCATGGCCCACAGGTGACGGCCTTCTTCCACGTTCACTTGGAACAGGTTGCGCAGGTCGTACTGGCTGGGCGCGGTCAAACCCAAGTGACGTTGTTGCTCGACCGATGCGGGTTCTGTGTCACCTTGCGTGACGATGATGCGGCGCAGGTTGGCGCGGTGTTCGCCAGGCACGTCTTGCCAAGCGGCTTCGCCTTTGTGGTCACCGAAGTGAATCTTGCGGTCTTGCTCGGCGGGGTTCAAGAAAATGCCCCAACGATAGTCAGGCATCTTGACGTGGCCGAACTGGGCCCAGCCTTGGGGGTCCACGCTGACGGCGGTACGCAGGTACACGTCGAAGTCTTGTGAGCCGTCTGGGCCCATGTCGTTCCACCAGTTCAGGTAGTTGGGTTGCCAGTGTTCCAGCGCACGTTGCAGGGTGCGGTCTTCAGACAAGTTGACGTTGTTTGGAATTTTTTCGCTGTAGTTGATGCCAGTCATGTGAGGCTCCAGAATTTAAACAACGGTGGGAAACGTTTCGGTTGCAGCCCAAGCCACCGGGTTCTTGGCTGCACAACGAGATGGATCAGACGCGGTTCAAATCGAACGCGGCTTTTTCGCCTTTGCCGTAGACCTTCAAAGCGCCTTTTTCGCCGACGGCGTTGGGGCGGTTGAAGATCCAGTTTTGCCACGCAGAGAGTCGACCAAAAATACGGGTTTCCATCGACTCTTTTTGGCAGAAGCGCAAGTTGGCTTCCAAGCCAGTCAAGCTGTCGGGCGACATGGCGGCGCGCTCTTCCACAGCGAGGCGAATTTCATCGGCCCAGTCGATGTCGTCAGGGGCGGCAGTGACCAAGCCCAACGCCAGCGCTTGGTCAGCGTCTAGCATGTGGCCCACGGCAGCACGCACGTTTTCGAGCGGCGTGACTTCTTCGTAGAAGCGACGTTGCAGGCGCGACTGATGGTTGACCATGGGGAAGTGGCCAAAATTGAGTTCGCTCAAGGCCAACTTGGGCGCAGTCTCGGGCGAATCAGGCAAGGACAGCATGTAAGCGCGGTCAGCAGCAAACGCCAATTCGGCCAAGGTACCGGCGAAGCATGAGCCTTCGTCGATCAAGGCAAACAAGGAGCGCGATGACACGTCGATGCGGGCCAAGGTGCGGCGCAACAAACCCAGCGTTTCGTTGACCAACCAATGGGCTTGGTGTTGGGCCAACACAGCGTCCGAGTCCAACGCAAGCTTGGCATCACCCGCGGTGCGCAAAAGCCAGGTGCCGACGTCGAGTTCGTTGGTGCGCATGCTCAAGATGGCGTCATCCAATTCACGTGCCATTTGCAAGGGGTACCAGTTCACGCCAGCAGCTTCGATGCCTGCCACGGTGTTGGGCACTGCAGCTTTGGGCGCATGCACGGTGAAGGTGGCGGTGCGCTTGGCGCGGTCGATGCTGACTTGTACATACTCGTACGTGAGCGCATCGGCGGTCACGGTTTTGTTCAAAGGGGTGAGCTTGACGCCTTTACCAGCAGCCGCAGCACCTGGACGCTTGCTGGTGGCTGCATATTTGTCAGCACGGGCTTGCACAGCTTCGGCAAATTTGGCGGGCTTGGCGATTTCGTCGACCAAACGCCAGTCCACGGCTTTTTGGCCACGCACGCCTTCCACGCTGGTGCAGAAGATGTCGGCATGGTCATGACGCACTTTGCGTTTATCGGTCACGCGAGTCAGACCGCCGGTGCCTGGCAACACGCCGAGCAGGGGCACTTCAGGCAAGGACACGCTGGAAGAACGGTCGTCCACCAACACAATGTCGTCACAAGCCAAGGCCAATTCGTAACCACCACCTGCGCATGCGCCGTTCACTGCGGCGATGAACTTCAGGCCATCGTGGCGGCTGGAGTCTTCAATGCCGTTGCGGGTTTCGTTGGTGAACTTACAAAAGTTCACTTTCCAGGCATGGGTCGACAGGCCCAACATGAAGATGTTGGCGCCCGAGCAGAAGATGCGGTCTTTCAAACTGGTCACCACCACGCTCTTGACTTCGGGGTGCTCAAAACGGATGCGCTGCAAGGCATCGTGCAACTCAATGTCCACGCCCAAGTCGTACGAGTTGAGCTTCAACTTGTAGCCAGGGCGAATGCCTGCGTCTTCGTTGATGTTGAGTTGCAAGGTGGCGGTTTCACCCTCGAACTTGATGCTCCAGTGCTTGTACTGGCTGGGGTCAATCTGATAGTCGACCGTAGTGGCTTGGCTCATGTGTATCTCCAGAAGTAGGGGCGATATGCCTGTGCTTTTGATGCGGTGTTGAATTCAATGATGTGCATCATATTGCATATTCAGAATTTTGCAAATGCATTTTTGTGCATAGTAGGGAATATGCCTAGATACCCGCCTCAAAGTTGCGCTGGCCACTGTGCAAAGAAAAACAAATACGCCCACACCTGTTGAGGTATAGCTCGATTTAAACGTGAGTAGGTACTTACAGTGGAAGCTTCAATGCCTGACGCACTTGGGTGCGCAAGGCTGAAAAACTGTCGTCCAGCGGCTGGGCGCTGGTGTCAAAAGCCAGATCGGCTTTGGCATAAAAGGCCGAGCGGCCCTCCAAAATGCGCTTCAAATCTTCCAGCGCTTCTTTGCTACCGGCCATGGGGCGCATGTCGCCTTGTGCAGCCACGCGCGCCAAATGGTCTTCGGGCGCCGCTTTGAGCCACACGGTAAAGCAATGCGCCAGCGTTTCGTTGAAGGTGGCCGAGTCAGACACCAAGCCTCCGGGGGTGGCAATCACCACCTCGGGGTAGATTTGAATGGCCTCCTCCAAGGCGCGACGCTCGTAGCGGCGGTAGGCGTTGGTGCCGTAGAGATTGTGAATTTCGCTGATGCTGCAACCCGCGAATTTTTCAATTTCACGGCTGAGTTCAATGAACGGAAAACCCAGGTCATCGGCCAAACGCTGGCCCAAGGTGGTTTTACCTGCGCCGCGCAAACCGACCAGCGCAATGCGATTGCTGCGAGCCTGCTCGTCGCCATGGGTGCCAAACATCTCACCAATGTGCTGACGCACCCGGCGCAATTCGCCTTCGTTGCGCTTTTCAAGCAACTCGCGAATCAGCAGCCACTCGGGGGACGAGGTGGTCACATCGCCCAGCAGCTCAAAGATGGAACATTGCAAGGCCTGTGCAACCTGCAACAAGATCAGGATGGACGCGTTGCCCGTGCCTGATTCCAAATTGGCTAAATGCCGCTCCGACACCTGCGCAGCTTGAGCCACGGCCTTGCGCGTGAGGCCACGCCGCGCACGCAAGGTGCGCACGCGCTCACCCAAGCTGGTGAGAAAAGGATGGCGGCTGAGCTCGTCGTCTGCGTTGGACATGGCTGCACTTTAATGCAATTTCAGGTAGAAATGCAGAATAGTGCAGTGGGACGCTCGTAAATTCAGAGAGTTTTGCTCTGGGTCAAGCATGTTGCTCATGCCAACTTCTGAGTGCATCGTTGATGCGCGTCTGCCAACCGGCACCCGTTGCTTTGAAGCTCTCCAGAACATCGGTGTCTAGTCGCAGCGTCACTTGTGTTTTGCTGCCACTTCCCAATGGGCGGCCACGTCGCATCAACGGCTGGGCTTGCGACCACTCGGCATCCGTCAAAGGATGTGCGTCCGGATCGCTCCACGCGGCTTGGTTGATCTGTGCATCCTCTTGCGCATTGGGCACAAGCAAGACGCGCCCAGAGCGCGTTTTAATTGTTGTCGGCATAGTGCTTTACCTCTCGTTCGTTGGCTTTGCGCAAACTGATTACCCGGCGTACGTCATCACGGTCTACAAATGCGACGAAATACAAACGTTGATCTTTGGGAACCAATGCGCATTGCCTTTCTTCACCGTAATCGCGTCTCATGTCAATCCACACCCAAGACACCGCCCAATCCAACGAATCCGCCAATGCCAACGAGACGCCGTGCTTTGCCACATTGACTGCATTCTTTTTCGGATCAAACATCAGTCGCATATTTATTGTAGTTACGTTTAATTGAAACGTCCACCCCTCAAAAATTAAGCACGAGCCAATCCATGAGTTTTTACCGAGATTCAAGACGAAAAAAAACCGCAAAAGTTTGCACTTTTGCGGTTGACGCTTAAAGCGCCAGCGACGCCTAACGATCAGGTGTCTTTAGAGATCTTGATGCTCGGGAACTTGCTCGAAAAGTCTTTAGCCTTGGCCGCGATCTTGACTGCCACTTGGCGCGCCACCGCTTTGTAGATGTTGGCAACTTCGCCATCGGGATCAGCCACCACAGTGGGTTTGCCGCTATCGGCTTGCAGGCGAATTTGCATGTTCAAGGGCAAAGCGCCCAAGTAGTCCATGTTGTATTGCGCCGCCATCTTCTTGCCGCCATCGGCGCCAAAAATGTGTTCGACATGACCGCAATTCGTGCAGACGTGAACGGCCATGTTCTCCACCAAACCCAGAATGGGCACGCCCACCTTCTCAAACATCTTGATGCCTTTTTTGGCGTCTAACAAGGCGATGTCTTGTGGCGTGGTGACGATCACCGCACCGGTCATCGGCACGCGTTGGCTCAAGGTAAGCTGAATGTCACCTGTACCGGGCGGCATGTCGACGATCAAATAGTCGAGCGCTTTCCAGTTGGTTTGGCGCAGCAGCTGCTCCAGCGCTTGGGTGGCCATAGGACCGCGCCAAATCATGGCCTCATCTTGGTCGACCAAGAAACCAATCGACATGACTTGCACGCCATAGTTCTCCAGTGGGTCCATGGTTTGGCCGTCGCTGCTCTCAGGGCGCCCTTCAATGCCCATCATCATGGGCTGGCTGGGACCATAAATGTCGGCGTCGAGCAAACCCACGTTGGCGCCTTCGGCAGCCAAGGCCAAAGCCAAGTTGGCAGCCGTGGTGCTTTTACCCACGCCGCCTTTGCCCGAGGCCACCGCAATGATGTTTTTGACTTGAGGCAACAGCTGCACGCCACGTTGCGCCGCATGCGCCACCACCTCGGTGGTGATGTTGGCCGACACGTTGTCGACCCCCGCCACGCCTTTGGCTGCGGCGATCAGCGCTTTGCGAAAGCCTGCGATTTGGCTTTTGGCGGGGTAACCCAACACCACATCAAACGACACATCGCCACCTTGAATGTGCAGATTTTTGAGCGCTTTGCTGGTGACAAAGTCTTTCCCTGTGTTGGGGTCAATCACCGCTTGCAGGGCAGCGGTCAGGGCTTGTTCGTTCAGGGCCATATAAGTCTCGTTGAATAGGAATTGCGCGCAAGTCTAGCGCGGGGAATGTGACGGCACAGCGGGCCAGATCGGCCCATGCGAACCGCTTAGTTTTTGCGCGCCACCCAATACACCGCGCCCTCAGGGCCATAGCGCTCGTCGTGGGGCACATCACGCGCCAACTCGAAGGTGTCGCCAGGCAACAGGTGCTGGGTTTGGCCGTGGTAGGTGAGCCACATTTCACCCCGCATCACCACCGCGTTCACGGCAAAGGGGTGCGTGTGCGTCTCCAGCACGGTGTGGGGCGCCCACTCGCGTTCAAGCACTTCGTCAAAGCCAGCGGCCAATGACTTTTGTTGAAATTCGTCAAAGCTAGGGAGGTTCATGTCCAGATTTTGCAGGATCTAAAATCCACCCCCTTGTTCAAAGGTCTTGTCCATGTCCCAGCGTCAGCTTTTCGTCACCACCGCCCTGCCCTATGCCAACGGTAATTTCCACATTGGCCACATCATGGAGTACATCCAAGCTGACATTTGGGTCCGGTTCCAGCGCATGCAGGGCCACCAGGTCGATTTCGTGGGCGCAGACGACACGCACGGCGCGCCCATCATGATTGCGGCGGAAAAAGCAGGTAAAACACCTCAACAATTCGTGGCCGACATTGCCGCCGGTCGCAAGCCCTATTTGGACGGCTTTCACATCCAGTTTGACAACTGGCACAGCACCGACGCACCCGAGAACCACGAACTGGCGCGTCAGATTTACCGCGAGTTGCGTGACATTCCTGAGTCCGCAGGTGGCTCGCTGATTGAGCGACGCACGATTGAACAGTTCTTCGACCCTGAAAAGAACATGTTTTTACCCGATCGTTTCATCAAAGGCGAATGTCCCAAGTGCCACGCCAAAGACCAGTACGGCGACAACTGCGAGGTCTGCGGTGCGGTCTACGCGCCCACCGATCTAATCAACCCGTTCTCGGCGTTGTCGGGCGCCAAGCCCGAGTTGAAAAGCTCAGAGCATTTCTTCTTCAAGCTGTCAGACCCACGCTGTGTGGAGTTTTTAGAAAAGTGGACGCAAGACGGCAAGCTCCAGCCCGAAGTGGCCAACAAGGTCAAAGAGTGGTTCACCGTGCGCACCAACCCCGATGGCACCACCAGCGAAGGCTTGGGCGATTGGGACATCTCGCGCGATGCGCCTTACTTTGGCATCGAAATTCCGGATGCGCCGGGCAAATACTTCTACGTTTGGCTGGACGCACCAGTGGGCTACTTAGCCTCGCTGAAAAACTTGCTCGACAAACGGGGCGAAAGTTACGAGGCCTACATGGCCAACCCCGCGCTGGAGCAATACCACTTCATCGGCAAAGACATCGTCACCTTCCACACCTTGTTCTGGCCCGCCATGCTGCATTTCAGCGGCCGCAAAACGCCTGACAACGTGTTTGTGCACGGTTTTCTCACCGTCAACAACGGTGAAAAGATGAGCAAGAGCCGTGGCACGGGCTTGGACCCACTCAAGTACTTAAGCCTGGGTATGAACCCCGAGTGGCTGCGTTACTACTTGGCCGCCAAGCTCAATGGCCGCAACGAAGATGTGGACTTCAACCCAGAAGACTTCATGGCCCGCGTCAACTCGGATTTGGTGGGCAAGTTCATCAACATCGCATCGCGCTCGGCAGGCTTTATCAGCAAACGCTTTGGTGGAAAACTCGGCGAGGTCTCGGCCGATGGTGATGCGCTGCTGTCGCATCTGCGCGATGGCGTGCAACCTATTGCCACACATTACGCCGAACGCGACTTTGCCAAAGCCCTGCGTGAAATCATGCTGCTGGCCGACCGCGTGAACGAATACGTGGACGCCAACAAGCCTTGGGAGCTGGCCAAGCAAGAAGGCATGGAAGGCCGCTTGCACGATGTGTGCACCGCCTGCATCGAAGCTTTCCGCTTGCTCAGCACCTTGCTCAAACCCGTGCTGCCCGCTTTGGCTGCCAACGTGGAAGCCTTTTTGAATGTCAGCCCCATGACCTTCAGCCATGCAGTCCAAGCTCTGGGTGCAGGCCACACCATTGGCGAGTACAAACACCTGATGCAACGGGTGGACATCAAGATGCTCGACGCCTTGTTTGAGCCGCCTGCAGTCGTAGAGGAAAAAGTGGTGCCCGGTGGTGAACCCATTGCCGAGACTATTGGCATTGACGACTTTGCCAAGATCGATTTGCGCATTGCCCAGATTGTCAATTGCGAAGCGGTGGAGGGTTCGACCAAGCTGCTGCGTCTGACGCTCGATGTGGGCGAAGGAAAAACGCGCAACGTCTTCAGCGGCATCGCCAGCATGTACAAACCCGAGGACTTGGTGGGCAAACTGACCGTGATGGTGGCCAACCTGGCCCCACGCAAGATGAAGTTTGGTGTGTCCGAAGGCATGGTGCTCGCTGCCAGCCATGCCGACGAGAAAGCCGAGCCCGGCATTCACGTGCTCCACCCTTGGCCAGGTGCCAAGCCTGGGATGCGGATTCACTGAGCCCTACAAACCATCAATCAAGCATCAGGATGGAAATGAAATTCTCTGCATTGCATTTTTTCCGTCCTCGATTGCTCGATGCCCTCCGGGGCTACAACCGTGAGCGTTTGGCGCAAGACGTAGGCGCAGGCCTCACGGTCGGCGTGGTGGCTTTGCCGCTGGCTATGGCATTTGCCATTGCCTCCGGGCTCAAACCTGAAGCGGGTTTGTTCACCGCCATCATTGCGGGCTTCTTGATTTCGGCCCTGGGTGGCAGCCGGGTGCAAATTGGTGGGCCGGCTGGCGCGTTCATCGTCATCGTCTACGGCATCTTGGAGCGCTATGGTTTGGCCAACCTCATCATTGCCACCGCCATGTCGGGCGTGATGCTGTTGGCCATGGGCTTGCTGCGGCTAGGCTCCCTGATTCGCTTCATTCCCGTGGCGGTGGTGATTGGGTTCACCAACGGCATTGCGGTGCTGATCATGGTGTCGCAAATCAAAGACTTCTTGGGCTTGAACGCCAAAGCCATGCCCGCCGACTTCTTTGGCGTGGTGTCAACCTTGCAGGCCCACATGGCCAGCTTGAACCCGCAGGCCTTTGCGCTGGCAGGCGTGTCGTTGCTGGTTCTGGCAGCCTGGCAATTGCTGTTGCCACGTTTGCACACCCAGCATTCCATGACAAAAAAAATGTCGGTGGTACCCGGCTCCATCGTGGTGCTGGTTGGCGCCACACTGGCTGCCGAGCTGCTGGGCTTGCAGGTGGAAACCATCGCATCGCGCTTTGGCAGCATCCCCAACACTTTGCCAACATGGGTGTGGCCAGAGTTCAGTTGGGACACCGCCCAGTTCTTGCTCATGCCAGCCACCACCTTGGCCTTGCTGGGTGCGATTGAGTCACTGCTGTGCGCGCGCATTGCCGATCAAATGATGGCTGAGGGCCCCCACGGCGACCGCCACGATGCCAACCAAGAGTTGATGGCGCAAGGCATTGCCAACCTCGTCACCCCCTTCTTTGGCGGTATGCCCGCCACGGGCACGATTGCACGCACCGTCACCAATGTGAAGAATGGCGGCAACAGTCCGGTCGCAGGCATGGTCCACGCATTGACCTTGTTGGTCGTCATGCTGGTGGCAGCGCCTTTGGCAGGCCATGTGCCCTTGGCCGCGCTATCAGCCATTTTGATGTTCGTGGCTTGGAACATGGGCGAGTGGCGCGAATTCATCCACCTGCGTCAATACCGCATGCCCTACCGCATGACCCTGCTTGCCGTGTTCTTGCTCACCGTGGTGGTCGATTTGACAGTGGCCGTCGAGGTGGGGCTGATCGCCGCTTGCTTGACCTTCATCTACCGTATCTCCAACCTCACCCGCTCAGAACCTGTCCACGCCACGCAGTACCCGGTGCTGTCGGGGTTTGAGTCTGAGGTGCAAGCCCACCGTTTGTATGGCGCCTTGTTCTTTGGCGCCGTCCAATTGATTGAGGCCATTGAAGAACACTTGCCCAGCCGTGCCGTGGTGTTGGACCTGAAAAACCTGATCTACATCGACTCCTCGGGGGCCGACGCCCTGCTGTCTTTAGCCCGCGCCTGTCGCAAAAAACAAGTGCGCTTGATCGTGTGCGGTCTGGAGCACCAACCGTTGGACATTGCCAAACGCAGCGGCTTGGTTGAAGCGCTGAGCGACACAGATTTGGCGCAAGATCTGATCCATGGCTTGGGCTTGGCGCTAGGTCGGTAAAATTCTCTGCATCTAAGGAACACACACCATGTCGATTTTTCAACGCGACCCCTACACCTCCGAAGCCACCCAGTTCATCGAGTCGCTCAAGGCCAAAAAGCCCACTCTCGAAAAAGAACAACGCGAAGGCCGTGCCCTGCTGTGGGACAAGCACGTCAACCGTGAAATTCAAGAAGACTTGCAAGCTGGCCGCGTGGCGCAAAAGCCCTACGTGTACCAAACCAACGCCTGAGCATCACGCGCGTGAATTCGGCTGACATCGATCCGACCTTGGAGGTCTCCCCCCTCTCGGCCATGCCCGAGGTGGTCGATCACGTGGCAGTGGCCCGTCTGTATGGCGAGCCGCTGTTCACCATGCCGAACGACTTGTACATTCCGCCTGATGCGCTAGAGGTGTTCCTCGAAGCGTTTCAAGGCCCGTTGGACTTGCTGCTGTATTTGATCCGCAAGCAAAATTTCAACATCCTCGACATCCCCATGGCTGCGCTCACACGCCAGTACCTGAGCTATGTGGACGAGATTCGCACCCGCAACCTAGAACTGGCCGCCGAATACCTGTTGATGGCGGCGATGCTGATTGAAATTAAATCGCGCATGCTGCTGCCACCCAAGAAGGTGGCTGAAGGGCAAGAGCCCGAAGACCCACGCGCTGAGCTGGTGCGTCGTCTGCTCGAGTACGAGCAAATGAAACTGGCGGCCGCCAAGCTGACCGAAGTACCGCAATTTGGCCGCGATTTCTTGCGCGCCCAGGTCTACATCGAGCAATCGATGCAACCGCGCTTCCCCGATGTGCATGTGGTCGAGCTGAGCCAAGCCTGGGCCGACATTTTGAAGCGCGCCAAATTGGTTCAGCACCACAAAATCTCGCGTGAAGAGTTGTCAGTGCGTGAACACATGAGCATCGTGCTCAAAAGGCTGCAAGGCCAACGCTTTGTCGAATTCGAAAAGCTGTTCGAGCCAGAGCTTGGTGTGCCCGTGCTGGTGGTCACCTTCATTGCCTTGCTCGAACTGGCCAAAGAAACACTGATTGAAATCACGCAAGCCGAAGCCTTCGCCCCCATCTACGTGCGACTAGCCTACACACCCACTTGAGTGGTGCAGACTCTTTCAGCGTTGTGCCACGGATTGCCATGAACCATACACCCAGCGCCACCCCTTACGGCAGCTTGCCGCCCGCCTCCCCCATGCCGGGTCGCAAACCCATCAGCCTGCCGCGCTTGAACGAGATGCGCGCGCGAGGCGAAAAAATCACCATGCTCACGGCGTATGACGCCACCTTTGCGGCCGTGGCCGATGCCGCGGGCGTAGAGTGCATTTTGGTAGGTGACTCACTGGGCATGGTGTGCCAAGGCATGCCCAGCACCGTAGGCGTGTCGCTCGAGACCATGCGCTACCACGTCGAGAGCGTGGCGCGTGGTTTACAACAGGTACAAGGCACGGCTTGGGTGATTGGTGACTTGCCTTTTGGCAGCTACCACGCGTCCAAAGAGCAAGCCCTGCACAGCGCCACTGTGTTGATGCAAGCAGGTGCCCACATGGTCAAACTCGAAGGCGGCGGCTGGACCACCGAGACCGTGCATTTTTTGGTCGAACGCGGCATTCCCGTGTGCGCACACTTGGGCCTCACCCCTCAAACCGTCCACGCCTTGGGGGGTTACCGCGTGCAAGGACGCGACGATGCGGGCGCGGCACAACTCCAACAACAAGCACTGGCCTTGCAAGACGCAGGCGCCAGCCTGATGGTGCTGGAGATGGTACCTGCCGCCCTGTCAGCCACGCTCACACAAGCCCTGCCGCGCTGCCACACGATTGGCATTGGCGCGGGCGATGGCACCGCAGGCCAAGTGCTGGTGATGCACGACATGCTGGGCGTCAACTTGGGCAAGACGCCGAAGTTCGTGCGCAACTTCATGCAAGACAGCGCCAGCGTGCAAGAGGCCATGCATGCCTATGTGAGCGCAGTCAAAAACGGTAGCTTCCCCGACAACACCCAACACGCTTGGTAAGGATTGTTTCCATGCACATCGTTCACACCGTCGCCGACTTGCGTCGCGCCTTGAAGCCCGCCACCTTGCGCGCCTTCGTGGCCACCATGGGCAACTTGCACCAGGGCCACTTGGATCTGATGCAGATTGCGCGTGCCAAAGCCTCACAACCAGGGGCCATGACCGTGGCCAGCATCTTTGTGAACCGCTTGCAATTTGCACCTCACGAAGACTTCGACGCCTATCCCCGCACCTTGGAGCGTGACTGCGAACTGTTGGCTGCCAATGGCTGTGATGTGGTGTTTGCCCCGAGCGAAAAAGATTTGTACCCCGAACCCCAGGTGTTCAAGGTCCACCCACCCGCCGCCATGGCCGACATCTTGGAGGGTGAATTTCGCCCAGGCTTCTTTGTGGGCGTGAGCACCGTGGTGCACAAACTCTTCAACTGCGTGCAACCTGACATCACGGTGTTTGGCAAAAAAGACTACCAACAAGTCATGATCATTCGCCGCATGATCGACCAAATGGCTTTGCCGATTGAACTGGTTGGCGCAGAAACACGCCGCGCCGAAAACGGCTTGGCCTTGAGTTCACGCAACGGCTACCTGAGCGCCGAAGAACGCACCGAGGCCGTGCAGCTGTCGCTGGCCCTCAAGGCCATGATCGTGGCAGTCAAAGCAGGCAACGCCAGTGGTCAGCTAGACGTGGCCGCGATAGAAGCTCAGGCCATGCAAACTCTGACGGGACGCGGCTGGCAACCCGACTACATGACGTTGCGTCGTCAATACGATTTATCACCCATCACGGGGGTTTGCGATGAGCCTCTGGTGGTGTTGGGTGCGGCGCGATTGGGCAAGACGCGGTTGATTGACAACCTCGAAATCTGAGTCTGTCTTTGGTTTGCTTATCGGTGCGCCGTTTGGTTTTCGGGTGGTTTTCTCCGACTGCGGTTCTGTGCGAGGGATAGGGCGGCCGCCTCATACTGTTACAGAAATCGTTGGCCGCCCTATCCCTCGCACAGAACTTGTTGCGTTGTGAAAACGTCAACGAGCGCAGCGAGTTGACACGATAAGCTCACGTCACGCCAGAAATGGGGGAGCGCTCCATCGCTTCGTCGCAGTCTTGGGGGATGAGGTATGCGCGGGAGACGATTTCTGTAACAGTATGAGGAACCCGCGCATACCTCATCCCCCAAGCGAGCCCAGCAAAAGCGAAAAGCAAAAACCAAAGCCGCTACCAGCGACGCCAGAGCAAAAAGTTACTCGCCCCGAGCCCCACGTCCCATCAGCAACGCCACCGCCTGCGCTGGCGTGAGCGCACCATCCAGCAAAGCCACCACTGCCTGAGCAATCGGCATATCCACACCCAAGTGCTGTGCACGTTGCACCACGGTGCGGGCGCAATAAACGCCCTCAGCCACATGCCCCAAAGAATCCACCGCTTGTTGCAGCGTCATGCCTTGCGCCAAGGCCAGACCAACTTTGCGGTTACGGCTCAGGTCACCGGTGGCGGTGAGCACCAAATCGCCCAAGCCGGACAAGCCCATGAAGGTTTCAGATTTGGCACCCAAGGCCACGCCCAAGCGGGTGATTTCAGCCAAGCCACGGGTGATCAATGCGGCACGGGCGTTGAGGCCGAGTTGCAAGCCATCACACAAACCCGTGGCGATGGCCAACACGTTTTTCACCGCACCGCCTACTTCCACGCCCACGATGTCGTCGTTGGCATAGACCCGCAGGCTGGGGCTGTGAAAGCCCTGCACCATGGCATCGCGCACATCGGCAAACGGGCTGGCAGCCACCAAGGCAGTGGGCATGCCGCGTGCCACTTCTTGTGCAAAGCTGGGGCCGCTCAATGCACCGCCGCGCAGCTGGGGCGCCACTTGGGCGCGCACTTCGTGCGCCATGAGGCCCACCTCCGAGGAGGCATTCATGCCCGAAGACACGGCCTCAAAGCCTTTGCACAGCCACGCCACAGGCACGGTGTCGCCCAAGAGAGGGGCCAGTTGGGTGAGCAAGCCGCGCAAGCTGCTCATGGGTGAGCCAATGACGACCAAGTTTTGCTCGGCCAACCAAGCGCCGAGGGATGCGCCAGACACCTGCACACCAGGGCTGAAGGGCTGCTCAGGCAAGTAGCGCGTATTGACGCGCTGGGCTTGCATGGCGTGGGCTTGGGCCGCATCGCGCGCCCACAGGGTCACGTCGTGATGTTCGCCCGCATGGATCGCCAAAGCGGTGCCCCAAGCTCCGGCTCCCAAAACAGCGATCTTCATCGCATCAATCTCAGCAATGGTTTACTGCGCAGCGGCTTGCTGTTGTTCGTACATGGCTTGGAAGTTGATTTCTGCCAAGTGCACGGGCGGAAAGCCAGCGCGTTGGATCACGTCGGCCACATTGCCACGCAAATAGGGGTAAATGATCTGCGGGCAGGCGATGCCGATGATGGGGCCCATTTGCTCTTCGGGCAAATTGCGCACTTCAAAGATGCCCGCTTGCTTGGCTTCCACCAAGAACACGGTTTTGTCTTCGATCTTGGTGGTCACGGTGGCCGTCACGGTGACTTCGACGATGCCGTCAGCCACTTGTTCCATGCCCACGCCCAATTGGATGTCCACCGAAGGCTGCTCGGGGTTGGCCAAGATGTGGGGCGAATTGGGTTGCTCCAACGACAGGTCTTTCAAATAGACACGTTGAATTTGAAACACGGGGGTTGCTTGCTCGTCAGACATTCTTTTTTTCCTAGTACAAAAAAGCCCGCTGCGGCAAATACCGAAGCGGGCAACAAATCGGGATAACGAATTATGTCAGCTTCAAGCCTGAAGCAAAGGCAGCAAACCGCCTTGGCTGTCCAGCGCCATCAAGTCGTCACAACCGCCCACATGGGTGTCGCCAATGAAGATCTGAGGCACAGTGCGCCTGCCTGTGATTTCCATCATGTGGGCACGCGCCTCGGGGTCGGTGTCGATGCGAATTTCTTCAATCTGCGCCACTCCCTTGGAAGTCAGCAACTGTTTGGCACGAATACAGTAAGGGCAAACGGCGGTGGTGTACATCTTGACGGCTTGCATGACGTGGTTTCCGAGGTAGTTAAGCTTTGACAACTGGAAGGTTAGCTTCTTTCCAAGCAGTCAGCCCGCCTTGCAAAGAATGCACCTTCTCGTAACCCAGTTTTTGTGCCATCGCTTGCGCACGCTTAGAACGGGCACCTGCAGCACACACCAAAATCAGGGGCGTGCTTTTGTTTTTGGCCACGGCAGGCAATTTGGCTTCAAACTGGTCCAAGGGCACATTGACTGCGCCGTTGATGTGAGAGGCAGCAAACTCTTCGGTACTGCACACGTCAATCACCAAACCTTTTTCACGGTTCATGCACTGCACGGCTTCGGTGGGCGAAATGCCAGATGCGGCAGCGCCTTGCACCACAGGCAGCAGCAAGAAAAAACCACTGCCCAAAGCAACAGCTATCAACATCCAGTTGTCGAGAATAAATTTCACAGGGAATCCAGTTCAGAGGGGTTAAAAGTATCGCGTCAGGGCGCCATTCTAAAATCATGGGCAATCTTTCCACGACTTTGTAAAACCTCACCATGTACAAGCTTGTTTTAATCCGCCACGGCGAATCCACCTGGAACCTTGAAAACCGCTTCACCGGTTGGACCGATGTAGACCTGACCTCCACCGGCATCGAACAAGCCAAAACAGCCGGCCGTTTGCTCAAAGCCGAAGGTTTTCAGTTTGATGTGGCTTATACCAGCGTCTTGAAACGCGCCATCCGCACCCTCTACCTCGCCCTGGACGAGATGGACTGCACTTGGCTGCCCGTGGTCAAAAGCTGGCGTCTGAACGAGCGCCACTACGGCGGCTTGCAAGGCCTGAACAAAGCCGACATGGCCAAACAGTACGGCGACGACCAAGTGCTGATCTGGCGCCGCAGCTACGACACGCCACCCCCTGTGTTGGAAGCCACCGACCCTCGCAGCGAGCGTGGCGACCCCCGCTATGCCAAGCTCGACCCCGCGCAAGTGCCGCTGACCGAGTGTTTGAAAGACACCGTCGAGCGTGTCATTCCTTTCTGGAACGAGTCCATGGCCCCGGCCATCAAAGCCGGTAAGCGCATCGTGGTGGCGGCCCATGGCAACTCCATCCGCGCCCTGGTCAAATACCTGGACAACATTGGCGACGACGAGATCGTGGGCGTGAACATTCCCAACGGCATCCCCTTGGTGTACGAGCTCGACGAAAACCTCCAACCCATTCGCCACTACTACCTGGGCGATGCCGATGCAGCGGCCAAAGCCGCAGCTGCAGTAGCCTCGCAAGGTAAGGCTTAAACACCATTCACAACGCGCCGCTCAGGCGCGTTGTATATTGAGTACCTTAAGAAATACGTCTACACGCAAGGGCAACATGGGCCAAAAACTCAAGATCGCAGGTTGGATCACCGTCGGCGCTTTGACCGGCGCACTCACCACCGTGTCATTGCAAACCACTGCACGCGCCAATATGGCGCCGCTGCCGCTGGAAGAACTGCAGCAACTCGCCGCCGTGTTCAGCATGGTCAAGAGTGACTATGTCGAACCGGTCGATGAGAAAAAGCTCATCAGCGATGCCATCACTGGCATGGTGGCCAGCCTAGACCCACACTCGCAGTACTACGACAAGAAAACCTTCAAAGAATTCCGCGAAGGCACCACTGGTCGTTTTGTTGGCGTGGGCATTGAGATCACCCAAGAAGAAGGCCTGATCAAAATCGTCTCGCCCATCGAGGGCTCCCCCGCGTTTCGTGCCGGCATGAAGTCAGGCGACTTGATCACCAAAATTGACGACACCGCCGTCAAAGGCCTGTCACTCAACGATGCCGTCAAACGCATGCGTGGCGAACCTGGCACCAAGGTGCTGCTGACCGTCTATCGCAAAGACGAAAACCGCACCTTCCCGGTAAACATCATTCGCGAAGAAATCAAAACCCAAAGCGTCAAAGGCAAGGTCATCGAGCCTGGTTTGGGCTGGATCCGTTTGAGCCAATTCCAAGAGCGCTCGGTCGATGATTTCACCAAGAAGCTCGAAGAAATCTACAAACAAGAACCCAACCTCAAAGGCTTGGTGCTTGATTTGCGCAACGACCCAGGTGGTTTGCTCGATGCCGCCGTGGCGGTGTCTGCCGCCTTCTTGCCCGAGAACGTGGCCGTGGTGTCGACCAACGGTCAACTGGCCGAGAGCAAGTTTGTCTACAAGGCATCGCCTGAGTTTTACCGCCGCAGCAACGGCAGCGACCCCATTGCGCGCTTGCACCAAGTCACCAAAGGCATTTACAAAACCGTGCCGCTGGTGGTGTTGGTCAACGAAGGCTCAGCCTCGGCCAGCGAAATTGTGGCGGGTGCGCTGCAAGACCACAAACGTGCCGCCATCATGGGCAGCCAAACCTTTGGCAAGGGGGCGGTGGCAACCGTGCGTCAACTCGGTGCCGACACCGCGTTGAAGATCACCACAGCACGTTACTACACGCCCAGCGGTCGTTCGATTCAAGCCAAGGGCATCGTGCCAGATGTGTTGTTGGACGACACCGCCGAGGGCAGCCCTTATGCGATTTTGCGCATGCGTGAGGCCGATTTGGACAAGCACTTAGAAAGCGGCCAAGGCAAAGACGCGAAAGACTTGACCAAAGAGAAAGAAAAAGAAAAAGCCCGCGAAGAAGCCTTGAAGCGCCTGGAAGAAGAAAGCAAAAAACCCAACAGCGAACGCCGTCCGCCTGAGTTTGGCAGCGAGCAAGACTTCCAGCTGCAACAAGCCGTCAAACGCCTCAAAGGTCAACCCGTGTTGGCCAGCAAAACCCAAACCGAGCGTCCTGCCGAGAAGAAAGACAAGTGAGCCAGACGTGGACGATAGCCAGCTGCTGCGCTATTCGCGCCATATCTTGCTTGACGACATCGGTGTCGAGGGCCAGCAGCAACTGATCGACAGCCATGTGCTGATCGTAGGCGCCGGCGGCTTAGGCTCTCCTGTCGCACTGTATTTGGCGGCCAGCGGCGTAGGCCACATCACCATCGCCGACCATGATGTGGTCGATCTCACCAATTTGCAGCGTCAAATTGCCCACACCACCGAGCGTGTGGGCCAAGCCAAAGTTGCTTCTGCCGCCCAAGCTATGCATGCCCTCAACCCCGAGGTGCGCGTCACGGCACTGAATCACAAACTGGATGCCGCCCAGCTGAACGCCTTGGTTCCCACGGTGCAGGTGGTGGTGGATTGCTGTGACAACTTTGCCACCCGCCAGGCGGTGAACGCCGCCTGTGTGGCACACCAGGTCCCCTTGGTTTCAGGTGCCGCCATTCGCATGGACGGGCAGTTGGCGGTGTACGACGCACGCCAAGACACCTCGCCCTGCTATGCCTGCATCTTCCCACCCGAGGAAACACCAGAAGAAGTGCGTTGCGCCACCATGGGCGTGCTCGCGCCTTTGGTCGGGGTGATTGGCACCATGCAGGCCATGGAAACAGTCAAGCTGTTGGCGGGCATTGGCTCACGCCTGACGGGAAAGTTGCAAATGCTCGATGGTCGCGGCATGGAATGGCACGAAATGCGCCTGCAGCGCAACCCCCACTGCCCGGTGTGCGGGCCTGCTCATCACAAAACCACCACAGCTTAAGGGTGGCAAGACCCAAAGCGCTTTCTGAACGCACGCGGTTGCACCGCGCGGCCATCGGCAAACAAACCTTGGCGATGGCTTTGGGCTTGGATTTGTTGCGCATCGTACAAACCCGCTTCCCTCTTGTAACGGTACGACCACGCGTGCCCTTGCAGCACCATCCACGCGCCCACGTCGTGCCCTTGGCGTGTGAGCTGTGCCAGCAAGCGACCATAGGTATCACGGTGGCGCCCCTGCACCTCCACCGTTTGCCCTTGCACCAGTGCTTGTAGCGCATCACGCGCTTGCAGCCCCCAAGCTTGGCAAATCTCTGGCGCATCAATGCCTAGCAGACGAATTTTTTGCGCCTCACCACCCTTCAGGGGCTGAACCCAGACCGTGTCGCCATCGCTCACGTGGGTGACCACACCCGACCAGGCCCAGGCTGCCACACTCAGCCAGCCGCATACCCACACCACGAAACGGTTCAGATGCCAAGGCTGAAAAATGAGCATCAAGACAGGTCTCCAGCCGACTTGCGTCCTCGCAAACGGTACGTCTTAGGCAACTCAGGCGCCATCTCGCTTTTGAGGGCTTGCGCACTGGCCTGTAAGCGTGCAAGGTAGTTGTCGAGCTGCGCCATATCTTCAGGCGACAACACACCCAGAATGCGACGGTTGATCTCTTGCACCTCGGGCATCAGCTCTTGGTACAAGCGCAGACCTTGCGCCGTCAAGGCCAAACGCGCACCGCGTCGGTCCGACGGTGTGGTGGTTCGGGTCACCAGCTGTTTTTCGACCAAGGTGCTGATGGCGCGTGAGGTGCGCGCACGGTCCAAACGCGCACGTTCGGCCAGTGCAGACGGTGGCATGTCTTGGTGGCCGTACAGCAAGCCCAGCACCCGCCATTCACGGCGCGTGATGCCATAACGTCCCTCACACAAACGCACCACCATGGCACCCGCTTCGGCCGACAACAAACCGAGCCGAAACAACAGCAGGTCATCGACCGAATTGAGGCGTTGAGAAGGTGTGCGTTGTGACATCAGGGTTTCCGAGAGGGTCAATTGATTAGAACAACCAATGGTCTGGCGCCTACATTGTGAGGGTTTCCAATATTTTGTTTACAACCCATGAGATTCATCTTTCAAAGCCTTCGCTGGGTGCTGCTGGTCGCTTGTTCGCTGCTGACCTTGGTGCATGCACAAGATAAACCTGCACTCAAAATTGTGGTCGGCTTTCCGCCCGGTGGTTCTGCGGACGTGCTGGCACGACTCGTCGCCGATGGCATGCGCGAAGACTTCAGCTCGGTCACGGTGGACAACAAAACAGGCGCGGGCGGGCGCATTGCGCTGTCCTTTGTCAAAGCCGCCAAACCCGATGGCCAAACCGTGATCGTGCTGCCCAGCGGTCCCATGGTGCTGTTCCCCCATGTGTACAAAAAGCTGGACTACGACGCGGTGAAAGACTTCACGCCCGTGTCGCAACTCGCACGCTTTCAGTTCGGCGTGGTGTCAGGCCCGGCCTCCAACGTCAAAACCGTGGCCGAGATGATCAGCAAAGCACGCACCGACCCCAACACGGCCAGCTATGGCACACCAGGCCTGGGCACCCTGCCGCACTTCATGGGTGTGATGTTGGAGCAAGCCGCAGGCATCTCGCTCAACCATGTGCCGTTTCAAGGCGGTGCGCCCGCCAACAATGCCTTGCTCGGCGGCCACATTGGCTACAAATTTGATGTGGTGTCTGAAACCGCCGAACTGCACCGCAACCAAAAGGTGCGCATCATCGCGGTGACCGGCTCTCAACGCGACCCGCAAGTTCCCGAAGTGCCTACCTTGAAAGAAGCAGGCATTGCCATGGAAGCCACGGCCTGGTTTGCCATGTATGGCCCGGCGCACATGAAGCCCGAAGTGCTGCAACGCTTGGAAAAATCGGCCATGAAAGCCATGAGCGACCCCGCCATGCGCGAGCGCTTGCTCAAACTCGGGTACGAACCGATTGGCTCGAACGCGGCCCAATTAGCAGCCGCGCAACAAACCGATTTGAAGCGCTGGGAAAAACCCATCAAGGCCACCGGCGTCTCGCTGGACTAAATGGCCCAACCCGCATCACACCGCATGACTCACACCCCCACCCCCCTCTTACGCACCGTGGCCTTGGCCCTGGCCTGCCTCAGTTCTTTTTCTGCGACTTGGGCGCAAGCACCTGGCTTTCCGACCAAGCCGGTCAAGCTGATTAACAGCTTTCCACCAGGCGGGCCGTCTGACATCTTGGCTCGCTCCTTGGGCGAAGCGATGCAGCAAACCTTGAAGCAGCCTTTTGTGGTGGAAAACCGACCCGGCGCCGGCGGCAACCTCGGTGCGGACCTGGTCGCCAAAAGCGCCCCAGATGGCCACACCGTATTGATTGGCATCGACACCACCTTCACCATCAACCCGGGCATTTACAAAAACATGCCCTACAAGCTGAACGACCTCAAGCCGGTAATGATCATCGCGTCGTCGGGTTTGTTGATTGGTGTGAACCCCGCCACACAGATCAAAACCATGAACGATTTGATTGCACGCGGACGCGGCAAAGGCTTGACCTTCAGCTCGGGCAGCAACGGCAGCCCAGGCCACTTGGCGGCCGAAATTTTTGGTGATGCCGCCAAAGTCAAAGTGACCCATGTGCCCTACAAGGGCAACACACCCGCTGTGACCGCTGTGATATCAGGTGAAGTCGACGGAGGTGTGCTGGCCACACCTGGCATGTTGCCCTTCGTCAAAGCCGACAAGATGAATGCCTTGGCGGTGACCAGCCGCAAGCGCTCACCGCTCGCGCCTGATGTACCGACCGTGGCCGAACTGGGTTTGAAAGAGTTGTCGCTCGAGGTGTTCTACATCGCCATGGTGCCGACTGCCACACCGCCCGAGGTGGTGGCCGTGTTGCAAAAAGCCATGACCGAGGCCTTGGCACGCCCTGACATCAAAACGCGCTTAGACGGTTTGGACTTGCTCATCGAAGCCGAAACCGGCAACGCAGCCGCACAGCGCTTGGAGAGCCTGCGCAACCGCTACGCCCCCATCATCAAAGCCACTGGCATGCAAATCGAATAATTTTTCTCCTCATGACACAACGCCCCAACATCATTTTCATCGTCGCCGACGACTTAGGCTTTGCCGACCTGGGCTGCTATGGCGGCCGCGATGCCAAGTTTGGCCCTGTCTCTCCGGTACTCGACGGCCTGGCGGCCAAAGGCTTGCGCTTGACCGAGGGTTATGCCAACTCCCCTGTGTGTTCACCCACCCGCTTTGCGCTGATGACGGCGCGCTATCAATACCGCCTGCGCGGTGCGGCCGAAGAACCCATCAACAGCCGCAGCAAAGGCAGCACCACCTTGGGGATGCCACCCCAGCACCCATCCTTGCCCTCACTGCTCAAAGCCAGCGGCTACCGCACCGCCTTGATCGGCAAATGGCACTTGGGCTACCCGCCCTCGTTCAGCCCCATCCAATCAGGCTATGAAGAGTTCTATGGACCCATGGCCGGGGGCGTGGACTATTTCAGCCATTGCAGCGGCAACGGCAGCCACGATCTTTACCAAGGTGAACAAGAGCACGCAGAAGAAGGCTACCTGACCGATCTGCTGTCCAAGCGCGCCGTCGATTACGTCGAACGCATGGCCCCAGCTGCAGCACAAGGCACGCCTTTCTTCTTGAGCCTGCACTACACCGCCCCGCATTGGCCTTGGGAAACCCGCGAAGACCATGCCTTGGCCGAAGAAGTCAAAAGCAATTTATTCCACCTGCATGGCGGCAACATTCACACCTACCACCGCATGATCCACCACATGGACGAAGGCATTGGTTGGGTCATGCAAGCCCTGGAGCGCACTGGCCAACTGGACAACACCTTGGTGGTCTTCACCAGCGACAACGGGGGTGAGCGCTTCAGCGACAACTGGCCTTTGGTAGGTGGCAAGATGGACTTGACGGAGGGCGGCATCCGCGTGCCTTGGATTGCCCACTGGCCCGCCGTGATTGCGCCTGGTGGCGTAAGCCCACAGCACTGCATGACCATGGACTGGTCAGCCACCATGCTCGAACTCGGCGGTGCGACCCCCGATCCAGACCACCCGCTCGATGGCGTATCGCTCAGCGCCGTGCTGCGCGATGCCTCGCACCAGTTTGACCGTCCCCTGCACTGGCGCATGAACCACCGTGGCCAACGCGCCTTGCGTCATGGCGATTGGAAGTATTTGCGCGTCGACGGCAACGACTACCTGTTCAACATTCCAGCCGACGAACGTGAGCGCGCCAATCTCGGTGGCCGTCAACCTGAACGTCTGCAAGCCATGCGTCAAGCCTGGGAAGACTGGCATGCCACCATGCCTCCGATCCCTGAAGATGCAACGGTGAGTCTGGGCTACTCGGTCAAAGACATGCCCCAACGCTGACCTTCACAGGAGCACCTATGCATCTGCCTACTCACACCACCCGCCAATGGCTGCTGACAGCTGGCCTTGGCCTGCTGGCGCTGGGCGCCTCGGCTCAAAACTGGCCCGACAAACCCATGCGCGTGATCGTGCCGTTGCCGCCCGGGGGGCCCAGCGACATCGTGTTGCGCGGCGCGGCGCCCAAGGTGCAGCAGCAGCTGGGTCAACCTCTGGTGATCGACAACAAGCCTGGCGCCAACGGCAACATTGGCACTGCCGAGGCTGCGCGCGCCACAGGCGATGGCTACACCTGGTTGTGGACCACCGACACGACGCTCACAGTCAATCCGCATGTCTACGAAAAAATGTCGTTCAAAGCCTCGGACCTGCAGCCCGTGATCCGCGCCAGCAGCTTCAGCCAAACCCTGGTCTGCAGTCCCAAGACAGGCTTCAAGACCGTGGCTGATTTGGTGAAAAAAGCCAAGACCACCCCGCTCACCTACGCCTCGGGTGGCGCCGGTTCACCCGGGCACCTGACCACCGAGCTGTTCAGCACCGCCGCCGACGTGCAGATGACGCATGTGCCCTACAAAGGCCCAGCACCCGCCGTGCAGGACATGTTGGGCGGCCAGGTGGACTGTGGCTTTCTAGCTGGCCCCACGGTGCTGCCGCATGTACGCGCCGGTCGCCTGCTGGCCTTGGCGGTGTCGGGCAGCAAGCGTTCGCCGATCCTGCCCGAGGTGCCCACCGTGGCGGAATCCGGCTACCCGGGTTTTGATGCCAGTTTCTCGCTGCTGCTGTTCGCTCCCAAGACAACGCCAGCCGCTGTTGTGCAAAAAATGCACGACGCTCTGGCCGCAGCGCTCAAGACACCCGAGTTGGTCGACAAGCTGACCCAGTCCGACCAGACCGTGGTAGCCGACCCACCGGCCGAAGCCAGCAAACGCCTAACTCTGGACACCCAGCGCTGGGGTGAAGTCGCTCGGCGCATTCACCTGAGGCTGGAATAAGAGCTGACTCCAAGCGTCAACTTCTGGGTGGAGTGACATCCAGCGCAAACAGTAAGATGCCCGCCATGCACAAACACCCACTGGCCCGTCGCCTGCCGTTTTTACACTGGCCACGACCCAGCGCCGCGCTGCTACGCAGCGAAGCCTTCGCAGGTTTGAGCGTGGGCTTGATGGTCATCCCCCAAGGCGTGGCCTATGCGGCCCTGGCGGGCATGCCCTTGATCACGGGCATTTATGCATCCTTGCTGCCAGCCTTGGTGGCCGTGTTGTTCAGTGCATCGAGTCGTTTGTCGGTGGGACCCACAGCGTTGACGGCCATTCTGGTGTCGGCCTCGCTCACCGGCATGGCCACGCCCGGCAGTGCGCAATGGGTGAACCTCACGGTGTGGCTGTCGCTTATGACAGGTGCCTTGCAAGTGGTTTTAGGTTTTGCACGTTTTGGCTGGTTGCTGAATCTGGTCAGCTCGCCCGTGCTGATGGCGTTCACGCAAGGTGCCGCCGTGCTGATCATCGCCTCGCAAATCCCTGCGCTGCTTGGACTGACCCAAGGATGGGCTTCGCTGCTGAACCCGGCAACGATCGATCTGGCCAGCCTGGCCTTCGGTCTGGCCACCTTGGTCTTGTTGATCTTGGCACGCCGTTGGCGCCCCACCTTTCCCTCGGTCCTGGTGGTGGTCTTGGGGACAGCAGGCTTAAGCACTTTGTTCGGGCTCCAGGCCCAGGGCAGCCCTGTGGTGGGCACCTTGCCACAAGGGCTGCCCAGCCTGTACCTGCCCACCTGGGTCGATTGGGAAGTGTTCAAACAACTGGTGCTGCCCACGCTAGTCATCACCTTGGTGAGTTTTCTCGAAACTGCATCGAGTGCCAAAGTGGACAACGACCGCAGCGGCAAGCGCTGGGACCAGGATCAAGATTTGATTGGCCAAGGCCTGGCCAAACTCACCTCGGGCTTGTGCGGTGCGTTTCCCACCAGCTCATCGTTCTCGCGCTCTGCCCTCAATTTGTATGCAGGTGCGCAATCGGCATGGGCCACGATTTTTTCAGTCGGTGTGATTTTGCTGACTTTGCTGCTATTCATCTCGGTGCTGCAGCCCGTGCCACAGTCGGTGCTGGCCGCCATCGTGGTGGCCGCCGTGATGGGGCTGATCAAACCTCGCGCCTTTGTGCAGCTCTACACCATCAACCGTGTTGAAGCGGCCACTGCTGTGGTGACCTTGGTGATCACTTGGCTATCGGCGCCACGTTTGTATTGGGGCGTGTTGGCAGGTGTACTAATGGGCTTAAGCCACTTTTTGCACACGCGCTTGCACCCGCGCATCATTGAAGTGGGCTTGCATGCCGATGGCAGTCTGCGCGATCGACACCTGTGGAAGTTACCCCCATTAGCCAACCACCTCTACGCGCTGCGCATGGATGCCGAGCTCGACTTTGCGGCTGCCAGCACGCTAGAACGCGCCATCATGGAACACCTGACCCAGCACCTCGATGTACGCCATGTGTGCTTATTCGCACTGCCCATCAACCGCATTGACGCCACAGGCGTAGAGACCCTGAGCAAACTCGAAGCCATGCTGCAAGAACGCAGCATCACCTTGCATATCAGCGGCATGAAGCTGCCTGTGGAAACGGTGCTGCGCCGCGCCGGTTGCCTCAAAGACCATACGGGTTTGCGCATGTACCGCACGGATACAGAGGCGATTCAGCAGCTGCGGCAACTGGAGACGCTGCCTGCGGATATGGGGTGGTGTATCTAAGCGTGCGCAGCGGAGTGGAGCACTTCGCTTGCCCACTGATTTAAACTTTTTCCCGCAGCCTGCGCAGCAATCAAAGCCGCCCCATGCGTTTCAGGCGGCACACGCAGCATGAGCTTTCCTGAGACTGGCTTTTCGGGCTTGATGCCTTGCTCTTTGCAGTCATTCAAGAAATCATCAACGGCCACTTCAAACGCCTGTCGAAGTTCGGTCACGGTTTCACCATGAAAACTGATGATGCTGCGCAGACCCAAAACGCGACCCACAAAAATGTTGCCGCGTTCATCAAACTCAATGCGAGCGATGTAATTTTTGTAGCTCATGGTGTTCATGGATGGACTCCGATTCGTTCTAACAACTCACGCACTTCTTCGACTTGATAACGCTTGGCTTCTTTGCCTGGGTGCGGGCGGTGGCAACGCCATTGCTCATCTTTGATCGTGATCTTGATACGTGAACCTTCTCTTTCATGCACTTGACCACCTAGAGCAACCAACAACGATTCAATATCTGCAAACACAACCGAAGCTGGGCTTGGCAAACACTGCACGCAAAGTTTTGCGGTGTTTTGTGTTGATACTGGAAATGCTATCAAAAAGTGCAATCACAAACAACACCTCTAAAATACTGTGTTTAAATACAGTTATTATGTTGCACTCTCTCTTCGTCGACTTCAACAGCTACTTCGCGTCGGTTGAACAGCAGCTCAATCCGGGGCTGCGCGGACGACCAGTTGGTGTGGTGCCGGTCATGGCCGACACCTCATGCTGCATTGCTGCGAGTTACGAGGCCAAGGTGTTGGGCATTGGGACAGGCACCGGCGTGGCCGAGGCGCGGCGGCTGTGCCCCGACATTGCCATCGTGCTGGCCGACCACGCCAAATACGTTGAAGTTCACCACCGCGCGGTGGCAGTGGTTGACAGCATCGCCCCCGTGCGCCAAGTGCTGTCGATTGACGAGATGGAGTGCGAGCTCACCGGTCGCTGGCAACACCGCGCGCAGGCAGTGGCGTTGGCGCAGCGCGTCAAAGCCGAGTTGCTGACGCATGTGGGCGAGTGCATGCGCACATCGGTAGGGATTGCGCCCAACACGCTGCTGGCCAAGCTGGCGTCGAATATGCAAAAGCCTGATGGCATGACGGTGATTGAGTTGCACGAACTGCCACAGCGTTTGTATGGGCTGCCCCCCAAGGCCATCAACGGCATAGGCCCGCGCATGGTGCAGCGGCTTGAGCGCTGTGGCATTCACACCATGGCGGAGTTGTACGCAGCCCCTCGCGAACTGCTGCGCACGGCGTGGGGCGGCGTGGCGGGGGCTGAGATGTACGACAAGCTGCGCGGTCAGTGGTACGGCCCACGGGAGACAGTGGCCAAGTCACTGGGGCACTCGCATGTGCTCCCACCCGATTTACGTCACCCCGATGGCGCATTTGCCGTGCTGAATCGTTTGACGCAAAAAGCCGCCATGCGCCTGCGCAAACAAAACGTGTACGCCACCCGCATGAGCGTGCATGTGCGCTGCCGCAGTGGGCATACGAAACACGCAGGCGATGAGCGTGCCGCACAGGTGGGCGAAACCCAAGACACGGCGTTCTTGCTGCACACGCTCGAACAGCTGTGGCACAGCGGCCTGCACCTGCTGCCTCACCCCGTCACCGTCGGTGTGCAGCTGCATGGTTTGATTGCAGCAGGCCAACACACCGGCAATTTGTTTGGTTTTGACGAAGCCTCGGCAGATGCGCGGTCTCTGGTTACGCCTGCTGGCTCGTTGTCCGCACGCACAGCCCAGCGCATCGACCCCGTGCGTGACCGCCGCAAACTGCTCGCAGCCATCGACGCGCTCAACGGCAAGCATGGCAAGAACACGGTCTATTTCGCCAGCGCCCAAGCTGGCCTAGACCATGCGCCCATGCGAATTGCGTTCAATCGGATTCCTGATTTGGAGTCAGAGCGTTAGCCAAGGTCAAGCCGTGACAATCCATCCCTCCAAGGGGTCGCACGCAGGCAATCCGTAACGCACATCGCCTGCTTCGTATTGCGCTTGCGCCCAGGCCGCTTGCATCAGGCACAACACGGCATCCAAGCTGTCACCGCTGGCATCATCCACCAAGGTATCGTGTTGGGCATGGCTGAGCTTGAGGCGCAAACCCAAGCGGGTTTGTCCAACTTCCAGCCCTTGCAGCAGTTGTTTACGGGCAATCAAACGGTCTGCGGTTTGCTTGGCCTTGTCGTCGCTTTTGTAGCTGGTGTTGCCAATCAGCTCACGTGCCAACAGGCCGGGATAGGCCTCGAGCGCAACGCGCAATGCAGCAACATTGGCGAGAGAATGGCTTTTCGCGCTGTTGATCGCATCAGGCACATGCAAACCGGGCAAACAAACGCCCGCGTTGATCAACAACGGCACCCCTGCATGCAGCATGTAGGCCACCGGCGGATTGACCCATTTCATTGAGGGGCTTGATCCTGCAGGTGTGTCAGTGGCGCGATGTGCGAACTTGCCGCCCACGGGGCGCGCATCGCAAAAGGCTTTGAAGGTATCTCGAATTTCGGCCCGACTCAATGCCGCGTAATGCTGCATGCAAGGCAGCCAATCGGTGGGCCACTGCAAGGTCTCCACCAGCTCACGAGGCAAACCAAACGGCAAGTCAAAACCGCCCACCCACGCCTCGGGCAGTTGGAGCCAATCGGCAAAGCCTTCTAAGGTGTCAAAGCGCATCAGGCTTTGCACATGCACGCGCACGCCTTGGGCATGCCCCAAGGCCAGCACGATGGGTTTGCGTTTGGAGGGACTGCTGCTGAAGTCGCAGCCCAACAGCAAGGGGCGTGTGCTCATGCCAAGCCCAGCGCCATGACGCCACCCGCAATCAGCACCGCACCCAGCAAACGCAGCCACCGATCACCCTCGCCCAACAAGTGTCCGCCAATCAACGCCGCAAACAACATGGACACCTCACGCGCAGGCGCCACATGCGACAACGGCGCAGTCTGCATGGCATAGAGCACCAGCACATAGGACACAGGGCTGATCACGCCCACCACCACCGCGTATTTCCACTGCTGGCGCCATAGCGAGCCAGCCGTGGGCCGATCACGCAGCACGGCGGGAAGCAAAAACGCCAGACGCACGAAGTTGCCGAGGTAATCCACCAAAATAGGCGACATCAAAAGCATCTTCACCGCATAACCATCCACCACGGTGTAGCTGGCGATGAAAGCACCAATCAACACGCCGTAGCGCAAACCCGCGTGGCGACGACGTTGTTGTTCCACTTGCTCAGGCGTGGAGGCATCCAGTCGACGCCAGTCGGCCAAGAACTGCGGGCCACCCGCGATCAAAAACACACCGCCCACCACCCCTGCAATGCCCAAGGCGCCAGTCGAAGAAATGGATTCTCCCAGCCACAGCAACGCCGCCAACGACGACAGCAAAGGCCCTGTGCCGCGCGCCAGCGGGTACACCACGGTCAAGTCGGCACGCCGGTAACCACGCAATAAGGTGACGTAATACAAGACGTGCAGCACGCCACTGCCGGCAATGAAAGACCATTCGAGCACGCCCCAGTGCGGCACCACGTCCCACCCCACCCAGGCACCGACAGGGGCCCACACCACCATCATCACGAAAGCCGTGAAGAACGCAAAGCGTGCGTCACCGCCTGCTTTTTTGGCCGCGATGTTCCACAGGGCATGGATCAGCCCTGCGAGTAAGACGAGTGAAAAAGCGGTGGTGCTCAAGCCCTTGGCCTGACGCGCATCAGGCGCGGCCGATGATGGACGCGGTAGCCATCAGTTCTTCGAGCAAAGCGAAGGAAATTTTTCCTGACACCGAATAAGGGTCGAGTTCGGCGGTTTCTGAGTACTTCAACACGATGGACGGGTTGAGTTTGTCTAAGCGCACTTGGCCCATGGTCCAGCCGCCGAAGCGACGTTCGCTGATTTCTTCATACGCCAACACCACCACGTCTTTGTGACGCGGATCTTTGACGATTTGGGTGTACAGCGCATTGACTTGATTGCGTCCACCCTCGATGGCTTGCAGATAAATACCACCGCCATAGCACAGCACACCGGTAATGCCGTTACTCAAGTTGTGCTCGCGCGAGCTGGCCAAGATGGATTCGGTGTGTTCAGGCGTTTCGGGATGAACTGAACGACTCACGTACAACAAGCGAACGAGCATGGCATCAACCTTTAGGAATCAAAGACAAAAACTCACGACGCAAATTGGGGTCTTTCAAGAACGCACCGCGCATGACCGAGTTGATCATCTTGCTGTCCATGTCCTTGACGCCGCGCCATGACATGCAAAAGTGGCTGGCTTCCATCACGATGGCCAGGCCATCGGGTTGGGTTTTTTCTTGAATCAAGTCTGCCAGTTGCACCACGGCTTCTTCTTGAATTTGGGGCCGGCCCATGACCCATTCGGCCAAGCGCGCGTACTTGGACAAGCCAATCACATTGGTGCGCTCGTTAGGCAACACGCCAATCCAAATCTTGCCAATCACAGGGCAAAAGTGGTGACTGCATGCGCTGCGCACGGTGATGGGGCCGACGATCATCAGTTCGTTCAGGTGCTCGGCGTTGGGAAATTCGGTGATGGCGGGTGCTTGGACATAGCGGCCTTTGAAGACCTCTTGCAAATACATCTTGGCCACACGACGGGCGGTGTCGCCGGTGTTGTGGTCGTGTTCGGTGTCAATCACCAAGCTGTCGAGCACCCCTTGCATCTTGGTTTCGACTTCGTCCAACAAGGCTTCGAGTTCACCAGGTTCGATGAATTCGGCAATGTTGTCATTGGAATGGAAACGCTTGCGCGCGGCAGCAATACGCTCGCGGATCTTGACAGAAACCGGCGTGCCTTCAAAGTTGTCTTTGGCATTCATGGCAACGATGGTAGCAGCGAACAAACAGCCCCATACTCAGTAGCGTTTCCCGGTTAAAAACACGCCAAAACGCAGCACCGCCGAGGCCAACCAGTCCACACAACGGCTCAACCAAGCACGACCCAGATAGGCTTGCGGATCGACCCGGGTGGCACCCGCAGCGATCGCTTCGCACAAGCTCGTTTGCAAGGCTTGAGCCAGCGGCGCATGACGCATGACCAAATTCGCCTCGCGCGCCAGCAGCAAGCTCAAAGGATCAAGGTTGGACGACCCCACGGTCACCCAGTGTCGATCCACCACGGCGACCTTGGCATGCAAATAGCTGGCGTGGTATTCATAAATCTCGATGCCAGCTGCCATCAACTGGCCATACAACTGACGTGAGGCGTGGTAGGGCAGAAAATACTCGTACTGCCCTTGCAACAACAACCGTACCCGAACGCCGCGACGCGAGGCCATCACCAAGGCACGACGCAAACGCAGTCCTGGAAAAAAATAAGCGCTGGCCAGCACCACGTCTTCGCGGGCCGTGGCCAGCGCTTTGCGATACACCCTTTCAATTTGCACACGATGGCGCACGTTGTCACGCAACACCAGCTGCACCGCGCCGCGTGACGGCAGGGTCAGGTCTTGGTCGGCACTGCGCAAGGCGTCGAGGGCACCCGCAATGTCTTGGCTGCGCAGCTCTTGAACAGCCTCCATGCGCGACCAAAGTTGGGTCATGGTGTCGTGCACCGCGCGCACCACTGGTCCGCGCACGCTGACGGCGTAATCCAACCGTGGGGCCTGGAGTAAGCCATGGACATGCGGATCCAAATAGTCATCCAAGATATTGATGCCGCCACAAAATGCCACCACTTGATCGACCACGCACAGTTTGCGATGCAAACGCCGCCAGCCGCTGGGAATCCAAAATCCAAAACGCGTTAAAGGCGAATACACATGGCAGCGCACCCCGGCTTGGATAAAACGCTGCGCCCACGCAGGTGGCAACTGACCTGTGCCCACGCCGTCCACCACCACATAAACCGCCACTCCGCGTTGCGCGGCACGCACCAATGCGTCGCCCACATCTGCACCCGTACCCGAAAAATCAAAAATATAGGTTTCTAAACGCACCTCACGTTGTGCCGCATCCATGGCGCTGATCAACGCCGCAAACAAATCCACGCCGCCACGCAGCAAACGAATGTCGTGTGCAGCATGTTCAACCGTCATGGCGCATCCCACGCGAACTCGCTCAACAAAGGCAAGTGGTCAGACATACGACCCCAAATACCGCCCCTTGGTACATGCGTGGCCACACGGTGCACACCACGGGCATACACATGATCAAGTTGCACCAAGGGCAAGCGCGAGGGGTAGGTCGCCACCGGCGTGTCCACATTGGTGTGCAGGCCTGCACGAGCCATCATGCGTGTCACCGTGTGGCCCCAGTCGTTGAAGTCCCCTGCCACCAACAAAGGCGCATCGTGTGGAACTTCACGTTCGATGTAGCGTTGCAATTGTTCAATTTGTCGCACGCGACTGGCAGGCAACAGCCCCAAGTGGATGACAATCACATGCACACACCGCGCTTGCAAAGTGAGCGTGACATGCAACAAGCCACGTTGTTCAAACCGATGGTCCGACATGTTTTCATGGCGATGCGTGACCACCGGCCAACGGCTAAGCAAGGCATTGCCGTGCTCCCCATGACGGGTGATGGCATTGGTGCGATACACCGGTGTGTAACCTTCAGGTGCTAAAAACTCGGCTTGCCCCAAATCGGGCCAGCGCTCAAAGCGTCGCGCATGCAAACGGTTGAAGGCCCGCACCTCTTGCAAGCAAATCACATCGGCATCGAACTGTTCCACCGCATGGCCGAGGTTATGAATTTCCAAGCGCTGCACGGGGCCTACGCCTTGCACGCCTTTGTGAATGTTGTAAGTAGCTATACGAAAAGTATTCATTAATCTAGGCGTTATTTCAAATGTAAAGATCTGTTCAAGTGATGCACACACATCCGATTTACAGTGAAGATATATAAATATAAGTTCATTCCAGATGCCCTTATGACCTTGACTCTTTTGAATTCTCAACGCATTGTCACAGCCCTGCTTGTTGTTTTACTTTCTGGATGTGGAGGAGGAGGTGGTGGCAGCACCACACTCAACGACACGCCTAACCCAGCCGTGGCGACACAGGTCGCCGATATCGCACCCAGCAACACAGAAGATACCGTCTCGGTGTTTGTGGCGCTGGACAGCAACGCAACAGTGTCTGGTATCAACGCCATTCTTTTGTCTGAGGATGAGCAACGCGCTCAAAGTCAACAAGACTTTTTAACTGCATTAAAAGCCAATGCACACAATGTGCTGCAAGCCGCCACAGGCAGCGCATGCGCTACGGCTGATTTAGCGGCGCGCATCAACCAAGCGCATACACCCAACTCTGGCAATGCGGTGCGCATCGATTTGAACGCCTGTGAGCTGGATTTGCTGCCCAAACTCAAAGGCGTCTCCGCTGTCTATTCTGATATCCCCATGTCCACGCAAGGCATAGCGAGCAGCACATTGAGCAAGAGCACCGACGCCATCAAAATGAGTTTCGATGGCGTCACAGCGCAACCCACGCTGAACTCGCGCGCCGTCGACGGCAATGGCCAGATCATTGCCATTCTGGACTCAGGTGTTGAGGAGCGTCACCCTGCACTCGGGAGCAGCAAAGTACTCAGCGGCGTTTGTTTTTCCACAGCCTCCAACGGCGGCCATAGCTTTTGTCCGAACGGACAAAACATCGACACAGCCTCCGCCACAGCCGCACGCAGCTGTGTGGACACATGGATCGGCAGCCGCAGCGAAGCCATTCAAGCGGGTTGCGGCCATGGCACAGGCATGGCATCCGCCGCCAGCATGCGCTACACCACGAGTGACAACGTGGTGATTAACGGGATTGCACCTAACGCGCAAATATTACCGGTGCAAGTTTTCAACCAAACCATCACCAGCAGTGGCAACAAATCGATGTCCGCCTCAGCAGGCGATTTATTGGCGGCTGTGGAATGGCTCACCGCAGAAGCCAAGCGCAGACGCACCGCCAATCTCACGCCCATCGTGGCGATGAACCTCAGCTTAGGTTCAGGCAGCTATGGTGCGGCTTGCGACAGCAATTATGTGGGCACCTTGTTCAAAACTGCTTTCACCAATTTGCGCAGTCAAGGGGTGCTGCCCGTCGTCGCCACAGGCAACGGGGGCACCAAAACGGCCATCGCTTTTCCTGCTTGCGTGAGCAACGCTTTGAGTGTGTCCGCAGCCAAATTGGGCTACGGCGGTTTGGCCAGTTATGCCAACTTCAGCGTGCAAGCCAAAGTGATTGCATTGGGTGGTGATGTGGATGGTTCAGGTCGCTACGTGCTGCCCGTGCTGTGCACCTCAGCAGGTAGCTACGATTGCTGGCAAGAAATCGCAGGAACCTCACCGGCCACCGCCCTCACCTCTGGGGGTGTAGCAGCTTTGATGAGTGCCAAAGCGGGAGCAACGCTCACCGACGTTGAAAATGCTCTGACCACGGATATTGCCGCACTCAATCTGGCAGGTTCATCCGCCATGCACCTGAGCGTGAACGATGGCAGCCAGACCGTCACCAAACCTGCCCTACGTTTAACCGCCAGCGCATATCGCTTGTTGGGCCTCACAGAGAGCGGTGGATCGCCCAATACCAACAGCTCAAGCGGCGACCCCGTCATTACACAGGCTCAAATTTGTGTCTTCAGCAAACCCAACTTTTTGGGTGGGCAGGCCTGTGCGACACAAGCCTATGGTGCGAATGCGAACGCAGATAGCAAGGACCAGTTTTATCGATACACGGGCAAAGTAGGCTCTATTCGCATCACCGATGTGCAGACCAACACCGCATTGACAGCCAGCAAAGCCACGGTCACCATTTACACAGCATTGAACACCCGCAGTCAATCTGGCTCGGTGAATGCGTCCAACGCAGACACCACGCAATTGACCATATTTAACAATCCCACCATCAACATGGTTCGCATACAAACGCAATGACACGGATTCACTGCTTCTTAAGCCTTGTCAGCGTTGGCTTGTACTCCTTGGCTTCTTCGGCATTCAGCCAAGATGCGCCGCATTTGCGTTGGGGTGTCAGCGGTGGCTTGAATCGATACCAGGAGCCAGGACTCATGCAATTGCAAGGCCCAGAAATGGGTGTGCATGTGACGCGTACTTGGTCTTCGATCCAATGGGAAGGCGATGCTTTGCTCGGCCAGCAAAAGTACACCAGCCGTGATTCGGGGAGCATGACAGGGATTTCCAATCTGGAAACACGCTGGCGAGGATTCGTTTCTCTTGCTGACGACATACCCGCGCATTCAGACTTCTTGGCTGGATTGGCCATCCACACACTGTGGAACGACTTACGTGGCACCACAACATTCAATCAAAACACCTACGCTGGGTACGAACGAAGTGCCGTTCAGTTGTGGTTGCCGATGCGCTGGTCTCGCCCAGGCATGTGGGATTTGGATGCAGGCCTGCTGATCTACGGCCGACACATCTCCAAACTCTCACAAGTCAACAGCCACTACTCCGATCTTGTGAACACGCAACATGCTGGTCAATACGTCCAAGCCACTTTCCATTGGGCATGCGCTGACGGTGACACCCTCAAACCGCTGATTCGCTACACCCATCTAGGCAAGTCGAACAGCGTGGTGATGCATGGCAGTACCTGGGCAGAGCCAGCAAGCCAGCGCTGGCAAATCGGTGTCATTTGGGAATTCAACCCACATTGAACAAGCCCGCCTGAGTGCTTCACCTCTATGATGCATGCATGCTTTCTCCACCAGACAACTTACCCACATGGCGCGCAGAAAGCGGGGCACCTGCACCACGTCGCATCGTGATGGCAGATGACGCGCTCACCGCCGACGCGGCCTACCGTTTGGCGTGTGAGGGCACGGGGCTGTTGTGGCAAGGAGACTTTCACAACGCGCGCCAATTGCTCCAAGCCTTGGCGCGTCGTGTCGATCGCAAGCCAACGAAAAAAAACAAAGTTCCCGCACTCGACATTTCACCAGCCCAGGCATTTCACCTGCACCGCCAAGCCCAAGGTCAACGCGCCCGCACACTGGCCATGGTGCTGGTGCCCATGAATGGCGACTACACCATCCCCTTGCGTCGTGCGCCTGATCTGCGCGAGGCATGCACCGAAGCTTGGGGACCGGCCCAGGACAAGGCGTGCATGGTGTCACTGCGCGAACTGCTGGGCTTGGTAGGGGCGCACGAATGGCATAAAAAAGGCGTCGAGATTCCAGCCTTGGGCGAAGCGCCGAACAACCGCATTCATCCGCATTACGGCGTTTTCTCACCTGTGCGCGGTGAGTATGTGGACTTGGTGGCTAGCACACCCATCCGTGACAAAAACTTGGCCTTTGACATTGGCGTAGGCACTGGCGTGTTGTCTGCAGTCTTGGCCAAACGCGGCGTGCGGCGTATTGTGGCGACTGACCAAGACCCACGTGCCATCGCCTGTGCACGCGACAACCTGCAGCGCTTGCAACGACTCGACAAAGTCGATCTCGTGCAAACCGATTTGTTCCCACCCGGCCAAGCCCCCCTGGTCGTGTGCAACCCGCCGTGGGTGCCAGCACGTCCGAGCTCACCCATTGAGCATGCGGTGTATGACGAAGGCAGCCGCATGTTGCGCGGTTTTTTATCGGGACTGCGTGAACACCTGAGCCCGCAAGGCGAAGGCTGGTTGATCTTGTCAGACTTGGCGGAGCACTTGGACCTCAGAAGCCGCGATGAGCTACTGGCTTGGATCGCCGCCGCAGGTTTGCAGGTTCTGGGGCGCCATGACATTCGCCCCCGTCACAGCAAAGCGAGCGATGCACGTGATGCGCTGCATGCGGCGCGTGCTGCCGAAGTTACTTCGCTTTGGCGCCTAGGTAGCGCCGCTTGAGCCAAGGCCAAAAGCCATGCGTCTGATCTCTCGCGCGTGTGCTGGCATGCACAGAGGCCTGTGACACCACTTGTAAATCGCGCAGCACAAACTGACAAACTGCTTCGTTGAATGGCGCCGGGTGTTTGGCACCGAGCACCTCGAACACCGTACAACGAGGGTGCTTGCGCTGCATCTCGAGCACCTGCTCGGACAAACAAACACCCGACTCACTGCCATAGATCAGACGCAAGGGGCCGTGAAAGTGTTTCAACAAGTGGCCAAACTTCATGCCCTTCCAGTCTTTGCGGTAAGGCAAGTCAAAGTGCGACGGTGATTGCACAGCCAACACCACACCCAAATGCACGCCAAGTTGCGCCACCAATTCTTGTGGATTAGGCATGCGACCAGCTTGCTTCAAATAATCGGACAAACCGTAAATCGACATCCAACTCAAATTCAAACCGATGTCATTAAAGAACAAACCTTCAATCCCATTGGCAGGGTCCGAGGCCAGGTACATGGCCAAGATGCCTCCCATGCTGGTGCCCAACACCTCAATGCGCGGCATGGGTTGGCCCGGATGCATCACCTCTTGTCGCAAGAATTGCACAATATCTTGCAAATACACCGACATGGTGTAGCCCGCATCACCGGGCAGAGGGTCAGAGTCACCGCGCCCGCAATGGTCCAACGCGATGAGGCGCACACCTGGCACGCCTTGCGCCATGTTCAGCACTGGATCAAAAGTTGTACGCGTTTCCAACAAACCAGGCAGGCACAGCAACACATGGGGACTGTTGACGTCTCCGACTTGGCTGAATGCCAAACGGCGTGACGCCGTGTGCAAAGTGCAATAGTGCGTGGCGTGATTCGAAATTGGCATGCTGAGTCAATCCAAGGTAAGCAAGGGCTAGTGGAACACAAACACAAGTCAGTACTGAAGCGTGCAATCGGACAGCATCGCCCAGAATAAAAACGCCACCCGAAGGTGGCGTTGCACGCAAAAACCAGAAAGAGCCTGACCCGTTTGCGTGACCCGCGTTTTACGCGGTTTTCGCTGCATCCACGTTGCGCAAGCGAATGTGCAATTCGCGCAACTGTTTTTCGTCCACAGGGCTGGGGGCTTGGGTGAGCAAACACTGCGCGCGCTGGGTCTTGGGGAAAGCAATCACGTCGCGGATGGATTCCGCGCCCGTCATCAAGGTCACGATGCGGTCCAAACCGAAGGCCAAACCACCGTGCGGTGGCGCGCCGTATTGCAGAGCGTCGAGCAAGAAGCCAAACTTGAGCTGGGCTTCTTCAGGTGTGATCTTCAAGGCATCAAACACTTTTTGTTGCACGTCAGCGCGGTGGATACGCACCGAGCCGCCGCCCATTTCCCAACCGTTCAACACCATGTCGTAGCCCTTGGAGATGCACTTCTCAGGCGCGGTGACCATCCAGTCTTCGTGGCCGTCTTTGGGCGCTGTGAAGGGGTGGTGCACAGCGGTGTAGCGCTGGCTTTCGTCGTCGAATTCGAACAGGGGGAAATCCACCACCCACATCGGGGCCCAACGGTCTTCGAACAAACCGTTTTTCTTACCGAACTCGCTGTGACCGATCTTGATGCGCAAGGCACCGATGGCGTCGTTCACGATCTTGGCTTTGTCGGCACCGAAGAAAATCAGGTCACCATTTTGCGCGCCCGAACGCTCCAACACCGCATTCAATGCCGCGTCGTGGATGTTCTTGACGATGGGTGACTGCAAACCGTCACGACCTTTGGACAGGTCGTTGACGCGGATGTAGGCCAAGCCTTTGGCGCCGTAGATCTTGACGAACTCGGTGTACGCGTCGATTTCGCCACGGCTGATGCCACCGCCTTCGACCGAACCATTGGGCACGCGCAGGGCCACCACGCGACCGCCCTTCATATTGGCGGCACCGGAGAACACTTTGAAATCCACATCGCCCATGACGTCGGTCACTTCGGTGAACTGCAACTTCACGCGCAGGTCGGGCTTGTCTGACCCGTACAAATGCATCGCATCTTGGTACGTCATGACAGGGAACTCGCCGAGGTCCACGCCAATGGTGTTGGTGAACACGCGCTTGATCATGCCTTGGAACATGTCGCGGATTTCTTCCTCGCTCAAGAACGAGGTT
>Ga0228700_1000296_pt1 | contig 47280 bp, 64 predicted proteins | sample McNCre317_Aug_MG_FD_178019 | JGI IMG/M metagenome (GOLD analysis project Ga0228700, IMG submission 178019) | Freshwater microbial communities from McNutts Creek, Athens, Georgia, United States - 3-17_Aug_MG | ecosystem: Environmental > Aquatic > Freshwater > Creek | place: USA: Georgia...
AGAGCCTTCGGCATCCCGTTCCCGCGCCATGCCGTCGAACGGACAACGGACCACCTCGGCATGAACGTCAGCCATGAACTATGGAACCTCTCTCTGAGTGCCGTCCTGAGATCATCTGCGTACGTCATCAGTCCTCCTCCTCCGCTTCCCGCTCCCGACCGCCACGGTGCTCATCCGACCGACGAGATGACCGCTTCTGCCGCTCACGCGGCCCCCAGTAGTACGCCGCCGCCATCAGCACCGCCGTCGCTATTGCCGTAATCAGCGTTGACACGGCGCTCGCCAGTTGATCCGTCATTACTTCTCCGAATCAAGCCGGTGCGGGTCCAGCCTCTCTAGCAGGAAAGCCCCCCACGCAATCATCGCCGTAGAGAACGAGAACCACATTGACTGATCGGGGAAGATCGTGAGCGCCAGAAACGTCCCCCGCAGAACGTACGTGACACCCGCAAGCAGCAATCCTACTTCCGCAAGCAACTGCGACCGCGTCCACCAGCCCGCCATCATCGCGATGAACGACGACCCGGCGAGGATCGCGACAGCGTCACCCGTCCACGACGACCCGAGCCTGCCCGAGTTCTCCAGATTCACGACAACAAGAACGATCATCGCGAGGCACAGGCCGAACGCGACTGGCTTGAAAGGTCTGCCGAAGAATCTCACGTTGAACAGGTCACCTTGAGACATCATGCGTGACCAGCGTCTCTGGACCGAGGGATGGGCCTGCGTTCCCAACACGCGCGGCAAGAACGCCCTTGAGGACGGCAATCGCGCCAGCCGACAACACAACCCAAAAAGTCGTCACCCAATCCACCAGATCCAGCCGGGTCGCCGCCAGCATCGGCAGCAGCACCTCCACCATCGTGAAGAACGCCCGCTCCGCCACGGCCTTCCAGAACACGAGAGTCCACATGGTCCCCCGCCACCTTCCTGCTAGTCGTCTGGGTCATTCCAGTCGAGATTCGGCACCAGCATCGCCGGATTCGCGAACGAGTTCGCATCCGTCCAGCCATCATTGTTCGCTGCGCTCGCATCCGTAGGAGTCACAGTCGCCGCCGCCGACGCCGCACCCTTGCCATTCGCGTTCACCGCACGCAGCCGGATGCTGGACTCAACGTCGTTCTGCAGGCCCGGAATCGTCACCGGGCTGGCCGTGTCACCAAGCGGCTTCCACTCGCCCGTGTTGACGCTGTACTCGTAGTCGGTGATCGCCGACCCACCAGTAGCACCGGGGGTGAACGTGATGACGGACTTGTTGTCCCCCACCGCAGCGGACAGGTTCGTTGGCGCAGCCGGGGTAGTGGACGGGGTCACCGTGACCGCTGCCGACGCGGCACCATCACCATCGCTGTTGACGGCTTTGATCTTGATCGTGTACTCGGTGCCGTTCGTGAGGCCCGTGATCGTGATCGGGGACGCCGCATCCACCGGGCTGAGAGCCGTGTAGTCGGTGTCGTTGATCGTGTACTTGTAGTTCGTGATTGCCGGAGTCGCCGCCACCTGAGTGAACGAGATCGTGGCAGTCGTGTCACCGTGAGCGGCGACGAGTGCGGTTGGTGCTACGGGAACTGCCATTACATCCTCCTAGTAGATTTTGAACCACTCACCGTACTGATCCGTGTAACCCGGCTGATTGATGAGCCTGTTGATTCCACGCTGATGCAGCGACTCGCCAGCGGGAGCAGTGCAGTACAGCCACACCGTGCCCGGCGCAGCCGACCCGCCATAGTTCGACACCCCATCCGGAGGGAGCCCATGCACGTACGACTCAAACACGTCCGTAGGGGTAGTCGTGTACGACTTCCGCTCCCCGCTCTTGGCAGGAGACGCAGGAGCGCCCGGCGCGTAAGCGGCAGTCACCGTCATCACCGAATCAGCACCCGGAACAGTGACCACCGCCCCAACGCGGGTGCCATTCGTCACCACGTACGTCAGGGCAGCGTCATAGTTCCCGATGGTGAACTCGCCGAGAGCCGTGTGCGTCAGCGTCGGTGTCGCTGGTGGGCCAGAGAAATCGCTCACCTTCCACGCCCCGCCAACCCGCGTATGGATCGACGCGACCGTTTTCCACGACCCAGCCACCTTCACGAACGTCTGCGCTGGAACCTTCCACGCTCCACCCACTCTCACCCCGCTCATGGCACGTACTTCACCCAGAGATCGCCGTCGGCGCCTCCAGACGGGTCAGAAGTGGAGATCGTGATCTGCCGCACCCCAGTCGATCCAGCAGCCGTGGGGGACACGACAGCGACCTCTCCCGTGAACGTGGCCCCAGCCAGCGGAGCCAGCAGCGCATCAGCAGCAGCACGAGCCACGGCCTCAGCGTCAAGATCGGCATCCGCTGCGATAGCACCGGTCACCCCATGCACGTTGCTCGTAGCCTGCTGGTGGGCGTTCGCTGAGTCAGCCTCAGTCGACGTCCACACATGCTCGATGATGCTGTTCGTCAGATGAGACTGGATCACCGTCCCGTCAGCCGCTCGGCCCACCGTCAACCCATCCGTGTACACCGTCAGCACGTTGCCTGTGCGGGACGCGAACAGGATTTTCTCCTCATTGATCTTGGTCCGGTTGATGACGCCGTAGAACGGCCCCACTGCCCCCGTAGGCCACCCTGTGAGGTCGGCGGCAGTAACCGTGAGGTCAGCGACCGTGCCCCCAAGATCGACGGTCAGCGTCGACGGGAGAGCCGCGCCAGCGTGCTCCAGTCTCATTACCTTCCTCCTGAATCTGTTACTATCTTCCTATGAATGAAGGGCGGTACTTCGACAACGTAATGGTCACAGACGATTGCTGGATCTGGATGGGTTCGGATAGAGGCAACGGGTACGGAGGAGCGGGAGCGGAGTATGCGCACCGCTGGGCCTACAGATACTGGATTGGCCCTATCCCCGCTGGATTCGACGTGTGTCATACGTGCGACGTTCGAAAGTGCGTGCGACCTGAGCACCTGTGGGCTGGAACTCGCAGCCAAAATCTTATGGATATGGCGGTGAAGGGTAGAGGGGTAGCGAAACTTACTGCCGACGACGTGAGAGCGATACGAGCAGACACCCGAGCGCAGAGAATCATCGCCGCCGACTACGGAGTCGACCAGAAAACGATCAGCAACGTGCAGAGGGGGATCCTGTACAAGCACGCCTGACTTCATTTCACTTCCTCACATATGAGCAGGAACACGCCCTGCCACCCGGTCCCGTTGCTGTTCAACTTCTGCGGCAGCCACTTGTAGTCCTTCGCCACCGCCTGATAGTTCCGGCCATGCTCCTGCAGCGAGAACATCCGCCCCGACTCCACCAGATTCAGCAGGTTCTCCAACTCCGTCACCACGTTACGGGACGTCGGGATCTCATTCAGATCCAGTTCCTCATGGTTGATGATCGGGAAGTACCAGCGGGACGCGCTCCCCTTCACCGGGCGGGTACGGATCTCGAATCGGGTGAAGATCGGACCCTTCGTGTGATCGCTCGGGTACCGGACGAGGTCGATGCGGGAATCCACACGGGAAAACTGCTGCCCATTCAAGGGCACGTTCCCCGACCGGACAGTGCCCGTGATGTTCCAGTCCAACACCTTCAACGCGGGCAGACCGTCATAGGCAAGGAACAGTTTCACCACACCCTGCAACGGCTCCCACTTGCACTGCGCGTACAAGGCTGTCTTAAGGTCCTCCACGCTGAACGACACACGGCCCTGCTCCAGCCACCCGTACTGGATCTTGTCCGTACCCTCAAGCCAGATGCCGTTGTTCTCCACGCAGAACACCCGCTTGTTGTTCCACGTCGTCACCGACCGCACCAGCCCCGTAGTCGTCGTCGCCGTCAAGTCAGTCGCATACGCTGGGGTGGAATCCGTGACCGTGAACGTCGACAGATCCAGCCTGTACAGGCCCGGAACGGGCTGCGTCGGGTACACGTTGTCCGAGTCGCCACCAGTCGGCACCGGGTCAATGCTGGACCCGGTCGCCCACACGAACCGGTCCTGACCCTCAAACCCGTACACGGGCAGCGTTGTAGGGATCAACGCGCCCAGAACGAGGTCGCCGCCGCTACCGGACGGGGTCGCCATGCGGACACCCTTGTCGGTGCCGACGAACACGTACCCAAGGTAGGAGCCGATGGAGACACCGTTCTCCCCATCAGGAAGAGTCGCCGCCACAACAGGAGTCGTCAAACCAGTCCCGTCCTGCTGCACCCCGATCCGGTGGATCACATGCTTATCCCCCGACCCGCCGATGCAGTAAATCGCGTTCAGCCCCTCGGCTGCGCCCTTCCACGTGAACCCCGTCACCGGGGACTGGTAGATCAAGGTCGCCTGCGTAGCGGTGATGTTCCACAACTGGTTCCCGACACCGAGGATCAGGTAGTCCTTCACGTACGCGACGAACGTCGCATCCGTCACAGGATTCGGGACCGCTGGGGCTACGGGCGGCGTGACCGTGCGGGCCGTCACCGTCGTCGAGTTCGTGTACTGCAGCACCTGCCCCCCATCATGCAGGGCAATGACAGCGTCACCGTCGTACGTCACGGAGATCACCTTGTCCGCGACACCACTCGACAGCGTCACACTCGTCACCGGGGTGGTGAACCACTTCGTCGTCGTCCCATACAGGGCAACGAGGAAGTTCTTATGGACCTGCAGGAAACACGCATCCGCGTTCGACAGAGTGTGAATCTTGCTGGTGTCGTTCAGCAGGGACAACTGGTAGCGGGTCCACGGGTCGATGCCGTAGGAGCGGTAGAACCGGTACGGAAGGGCGTCCTCACGGTCAAGGTTGAACTGACCCGCACCCTGATGCCACGACTCCGTCTGCTGCCGCCACACCTCCTGAGGGAGCAGCAGGATGTCACGCTGATTCGACGTGTTCCGCTGCTGCAGCACCTCCACGCCCTCACGCCGATAGTCACCCGACTGCGTATCCAGCAGGTACACGTGATTGTCGATGGACACCGCCCACGGAGGCACCGGCTGAGCCGTCCCCGAACCGCCCTCAAAGTAGGGCTGGTCGAAGTCGACAGTCAGGTCGAAGCCGCTGGTCATAGCGACTGCATCCACGGGTTCACGTTCACCAACCGGATGTACTCGTCGTCGCAGCGCCGGTCGAACTGCTTCCCCAACTCCCGGGCAATCGACGCATTCGACCCAGCCGCGACCTCATCCGCACGCCGAGGATCAGGCTGCGTGTGAATCTGCAGCCTGCGGGACTCCGTCGTCCGCGTCAGCATCTCCGCCGCCCCCAGAGGCGGAATGTCAACCATCGACGCCGACAACCCCAGATCCACCACCACGTCGTCCGTTAGCGCGGTGGCCTGAACGAACGGTGCCCGGTACACGACCTCAAGATTGTTGCCCCACGAGTACGTGTTCACGTCGCCCCACGAGTCGTTCCACGTGCGGGACCGCTGATCGATGAGGCGGATCGCGTTCAATGTGGGTTCCCACCGCCACATCTTGTCGGGCATCCGCTTCCACTCACCATTCCACCAGTCCTCCCGGTAGCGGACAGCGACAATGGATTCCACGTTCGTCCCCGCCAGCGGATACAGATCCCAGTTCCCGGGCGTCCACGTGACCGTCTCCACGACGGACTGGTAGAGGCCGTTGACGCGGGACGACATTTTCCTGATCGCGTCGTTGAGGTTCTGGAACACGACCCAGTCCGTCACCCGAGGGCGGATCATTACCGGGGCACCGGTCAGGACGATGGCGTCGTGGGAGTTCTGGTACCCGGGGTGGACAAGGACGCGGCGCAGGTTGGATTCGACGCCGATGACGTACCACACGTTCAATCCCGACGACAGGACCATGCCAGCGGTGATCGGGGTGACGTCCATCGATAGGAACAGTTCCCCGCTAGCGGGCACGTAGTCGACGGCGACGAAGTTCAACTGATCCGACATGGACCCGTACGTGATCCGCTTGGTGTCCTCGACGAGGTCCTGCACCGTTGTCATGACTCGGCCTTCCTGTTCAGCCAGAACCAGAGTAGTAGAACGTTGTCCACAATCAGGGCCGCCACGATCACGCCGATGCTCCACCAACTCATGCCGGGCACCTCGCCAACTCCGCATCCGCCGGGGTCACCTTGTCCATGAACCCGCCCAGCGTCATCAGCATGTCCGGAGCAGACGTGTGGGGGATGCCCAGAATGTGCCCCCACTCATGAGCCAGCACGGACTCTTTGATCCAGCGGGGGTCCACGACGATCACGTTCCCCAGCGCATACGCCGCCCACTCATCCTTGATCGTGCGGAACACGACGCTCACCAGCCCCCCAGACGGCTGATACACGAAGGGGATGCCCGTCATAGCGGTCCACTGCTTGAGCGCCCTACGGTTCGCGACAGAGGCACGACCCGGATAGTCAAGGCCGGTCGTGTCGATGCTGTACGTCACCGGAGGGCAATCCATCAGGCGTCCACAGAACCTAGTTGACGAGTCTGGAAATGGAAGTCCAGCGACAGGGCGAACGCCGATGCCGCGAACGTGTCCGCCCCGTTAGCGCCATCACGGAACAACCGGCACAGCAGCAGACTGGACAACCCGAACCCGGCAGCGGTGAGGTTCGCGAACGATGCCATCTGATGCTGATACGCCGTACCGCTACCCGTGGGAGCGATATAGATCGTCGTCGTCGCTGGGAACGCACCGTTGATGTTCTGCCACGTGTACTCCAATCCCCAGCGGACAGCGCCCGTGTTCGTGGAGGCTCCCGGCGACCAATGCAGATGCGGGGCGAGGTCAGTCCCGGCCCATGAGTGCGGCAACTGCACGTCGAACATGAGGGAGTTCACGGCCCCGTCAGCGAACGACTGCGCATATACCCCGTTCCGGAACACACTCCATGTGGGCGGATCGCCACCAGCCGTGGCCCGTGCCAGCGACACCCGCATGTCATCCCAGTACAGCGGCTTCATCGCCACCTCCAAAGTCGTCAGCGAGGATCGTCCCGTCAGCGAGCAGTTCCCCCGTAGGCAGAGCGGAGTCATCCCACGCCCAGAACAGGTCCGCCATGGAGTCCCCCGGCTGAGCAGGGGAGCCATCCGGGCGGACGGGGGCGATGGGGTCGCCGAGGGTGACGTCGTTGACGACGAGGCCGGTGTGATTGGTCTGCGAGCGGAGGGTTCCCATCGTGTTCTCCTCAGGTCTTGGCGTAGTAGGGGACGACCATGTCGACGCCGTTGATGGTGACGGCCATGTAGCCGGTGGGGGTGGCGGGCAGTGCGGACGCGCCACCGGCGGCGCCGACGGTGGTCTGCGTGGCGGGGGTTCCCTCGCGGCGGGCGTAGTAGTCGGCGATGACGGCGATCTCCGCTGCGGTCAGGGCGCGTCGGAAGATCGCAGCGGAAACGAACTCGAAGTCCTGGTAGGACGCAGCGCCATTGGTGCTGCGAGCGATCCGCAAGGGTGCGCTGTTGGCTACCGATCCGACTGCCGACGTGCTCGCTGATGCTCCGAGAGATCCGTTCTCATGGACGCGAAGTGTCTGTCCCGCCCGATCAACAACGAAGCCGCCGGAGAGAAGCAGGCCGGACGTGTAGGCGACGGTGTAGCCGACGTTTGCTTCATGCGCTCCCTCCTCGATGAACGCCTGCACGGCGGTTGAAGTCGACGTGCAGTAGATGTAGCCATTCCCGGTTACCGCGTCCCGCTTCTCTAGGTAGCGACCGCTGGAGGTTTGAGTCGCCCATTGACGAGTGACCGCCACCACCGTGAACGAGTCCGTAGCCCCGAAGTCCAGCAGGTCGTTGTCCGCGACCTCCATGTAGTCGTCCGTCCCGAACAGCCACACCGGGGCCACCACCGCGACCGACTTCCTGCCGCTGGTGGAGCGGTTGATGGTGACGGTCTGCCCGGTGAGGGCGGTGAGGGACGTGGCGGATCCGGCGCTGATGACACTTGTGTCCACGTCGAGGACGGGGGTGCCGTTGATGCCGTTGAGGATCTGGGCGCGGTAGAACTTGCGGGCATTAAACAACTCCGCAACCGAATCCTGCCAAGTTGTCGTGGATGCGAACACGCTCGTCGCCCCAGCGCCCGCAACAGTGGCCCCGAGTTGCGTCCACGTCAGGCCGTCATCAGACAGGTAGAACGCGACGTTGCCGTTAGTGGCATCCATCGTGGCGCGGACCCACTTCGTCGCCCCGTCAGCCACCCCCGTCGCAACCGTCGATGTAGCGGCAACAGTCGCCGTGCCATCTGCCGACCACTTCAAGTAGAGCAGCCCACCCGTGGTGACCCACATGGAGAATGACCGCTGTCCCGCCGCCCCCCACTTCACCATGACCTCGGCGGCGGTTGCGGGTGTCCAGTCATCCATTGCCATCTTGCAGCGAATGTCCAGCGATCCAGTCGGCCACGTCGTACCCGCGCTAGGAACGCTCAGGTAGTTGCTTGCCACACCCGGCAGGTAGACGTAGGCCTCGCCCGTGAAATCAAGGAACACCGGGTCGTTGGAGTCCGCGCCCACCGCTGACCCGAGCCGGGCATCCAGCGCCGACCCACCCCAGCCGAGGTTCTTCACGCTCTGCGTCGGGGCGGAGGAGTGCTGGGCGTCGATCCACCAGACGGCCTGCTTGAGCAGGGCTTCCGCTGGTGCCTGCTTCGCGGGCAGCGCCCGCAGCACCGACGCCTCCGTCAGCACCCCATCCCAGCGGCCCTCACGGGCGATGACGAGTTCCTTCGTGTCCTGCTGGTAGGCGAGGTTGCCGTCCGTCAGCGGGAGCGGGAGGCGGGCAGCGGTCGGATACTTCGGCGGCTGGTACAGGCCGAGGTCGAGTCCTTGGTAGTAGGTGTTGAGGAGGCTGATCTCGTCCTGCGTGAGAGCGCGACGGAACACGGCGAAGGCGACGGCCTCCATGTCCGGCTGCGATGCCGTGTTGCCGACGTAGAGCGGTGATGTCCCGGCGAGGGAGCCAAGCGCCGAAGTCGATGACGACGTAAACGCCTGCGCGTTGATGTAGTTGAACATCGTCTGCGTGGACCGGTTGACGATGAGCGCCATCGACGACAGCGACCCATAGGTGTAGGGGACGTTAGCCGCGTACGTGTCGGCGGCGTTCGTTCCATCGGTGATAGCGGAGTAGACCGCGTTGGCCGCTCCACGGTTGCGGATGTTGTACCCGGCTACCGCAGCGGAGGCACCGCCCTTGAACAGCACGTACTGGTTGGAGACTGGCGTCGTCCATTGCCGTACGACAGCCATGACCGTGAACGAGTCCGTCGCCCCCATATCCAGAAGGTCGTTGTCGGCCACGCTCAGGTAGTCGTCGGTGCCGAACAGCCAGCACGGCTGCGTCACCGCCACACTCTTACGCCCCGACGTCGAACGATTGATCGTCACCGTCTGCAGGGTGCGAGCCTGAAAAGTCGTCGCCGCGCCGCTGGTGATCTGCGAGCAGTCAACGTCGAGGACCGAAGGGCCGTCGATGCCGTTCTTGACGATGGCGCGGTAGAACTTGCCGGTGGCTGGGTTTCCGGTACTGCCAGATGAACCGATAGCCGTGATACACGCGGCAGCGAAGATCGTTATGGGCGTGGCCGTCGTCACCGTGGTGCCCAGTTGCGTCCACGTCACGCCATCATCGGAGGTGTAGAACTTCACGTCGTGTCCACCGGAACCGTTGTCCACGTCATGCGTGACGCGCACCCACTTGACCGCGCCATCGGTTGCAGACACCGATGCCGTGGAGGTCTTGGTGATCTCTGCCGTGCCATCGGTGGAGTAAATCCACCGCAGCGCGCCCGTAGTCTCCACGTTCAGTTCCCATGCGCGAGCACCATTCGACAGGTCACGGGAGATCAGGACGTTACGAGCGGCGGGAGTCCAGTCATCCAGTGCCACGCGCACCCGAATGTCTATGTCTCCCGTGATCCTCAGCGCAGCCTCATCCGGCACGCTCAGGTAATTCGATGCGACACCGCTGAGGTAGACGTAGTTCTCGCCCGTCCACCCCAACTTCTTCGGCTGATTCGCTGCCGTCGCCTGAGCCGCATTCAGGGCCGTCCCGCCCCAACCGAGGTTCACCGCAGCAGCATCCGTCGACCCGTTATGCGCGGCATCAATCCACCACACCGCCTGCTTCAACAAGTTCTCAGCGGAATGAACATGCGCCGGAAGATTGTCCAGCACCGAGCCTTCTGCCGCGTACCGCTGCCCCTCAAGAGCCGACGACCCAGCCGTATCCACAGCGCCCATCACGTTCGCCACACGCTGCGCGTACGTGTCAGCGGCAGTAGCAGAAGCAGCCGACGCGGTAGCCGACGTTGCCGCACTCGTAGCCGACGTAGACGCAGCAGCAGCCTGCGTCGTCGCAACCCCAGCCTGAGTAGTCGCGACACCAGCCTGAGTAGTCGCCGTACCAGCGCTAGTAGACGCATTCCCAGCCTGCGTCGTCGCCGTCACAGCCGAACCAGCAGCAGCACCCTCAGACACCAGCGCAGCCGCAGCAGCAGCCTCAGCCGCCACCCTGTCCGCGTCAGCATCCGCAGCAGCCGAAACAGCGGCATCCTTGTACAACTCCGCCGTATTCGCCGACGCCTCAGCCTGATCCCGAAGAGCCTGAACCTCAGGCGTCACATCACCAATCGGCCCCTGAGGACCCGGAACACCCTGCGGCCCCTGAGGACCCGGCACCGTAGAAGCCGCACCCGGAGGACCCGGATCACCCTGCGGCCCCGGAATAGCCGACCGCTGCTCCAGCGCCTCAATCGCCGCAACAATCAGATTCGTATCCGCTGCATGCGCCGGATCACCCGGCTGCCTGTTCGGGTCGGGGAGAATCAAACTCATGGCGTCCCAGCCTCCGGGTAGATGTCATCCACAGGGTACTCATCATTCACCGGATACCGGTCCTCTGACGGGACGAACATCGTGTATCCCGCGCCAATGAGAGCGTTGTACGACAGCGGATCGTCAGCGAGAGTCACATTGTGCTTGTAGCCGCCGACGAAGATACGGTGAACATCCGGATCATCGAACACCTCAGGCCCGAACAGGTGCCCCTCAAGGACCGTCCCATCCGCGTACACGATGACCGTGTTCTGCGCGGGAGGCATCGCGTGATGCCGCTCCCAGAAATGCATCGGGCCACGCAGGCCGGGGACACGGAGAGGGCCGTAGGTTCCCTGCCCGCTCAGGTACGGGCGATTGTCGTAAACCACGGCCCCCTCCTTCCCCTACTTACGCTTGTTCGCGTTGCCCCATGTCGTCACCTTAGGCGGCTTATTCGCCGCCGCCTGAGCAGCAGACGAGTTCCCAGCCACCCAGCGGCCATTCACGTACACCTGCCCCGGCTTACCCTTCGGCGGGGAACCGCCACCCGGCTTGTTCAGGGACGCCCCGGTGTAGTGCGAAGGAGTCTGAGACGACGACGCTGGCTTCTGCACCGGCTTCGACGCCTGACCGTTCGTGTAACCCGAGTTCACCGTGTTCGTGGCCGTAGGCTTGTTGGGCTTCGCCACCGGAACCCATTTGCCTCCCTTGGCTACAACCCAGTTCCCGTTCGGCCCCTTACGCTTCGTGCCGGGAGCGAAGTTCTTCGCCGCGCCAAGGTTCGACGCGCCACCCCCACCATTGCCACCAGCCCCACCGCCACCAGTCGGGCGGGCAGCAGGACGCGACGACGTCGACGCTGGACGAGACGCAGGCTTCGGCTTCTGGACAGGACGCGACCCACTAGCCGAACCGCCACGCGGAGACTCGACCGTTCGCTTCTTCGCTCCAGCCTTGTACTTCACCGTCTGCCCAGCCTTCACGCCGCCAGCGGTCTTGATGATGCTGACAGCGCCCGTCTGGCGCTTACCCGTCTTGGTGTTCCACACCAGAGACTTCTTCGCGATGGTCCCATCAGGCAGTTTGTCGCCCTTCTTGAACCACGCGGTATCCGACTGTGAGGTAGCCATCATCGCCCCCTCTGCGTCTGCTTACGGGCCTTCGTGCGGGCCGCTGAACCCGGCTTACCCTGCACGGCATTAGCCGCACGGCGGGCGTTCTTCCGTAGCGCCGACTCCAGCGGAGTGATACTCAGGTCGATGACGTTGGCGCTGCCCTTACCAGACACGCCCGGGCGCAGTTTCGGCTTCGGCTTCGACAGGGTCGTCGGCCCCCACAGGGCATCCTCACCCTTCGGCTTCGACGGACCCTTCTTCTTCCCCGCTGCCACAGCAGCCGACACCGTCGCCGACGTCTGACGCCTCGTCGTCGATCCCGTCGCGCCACTCGCACGCTTGTAGTACGTCGTCGACCCGTCCTTCGCGACCACCGTCACCGGCTTCTTCCGCGCCGGAGGCTTCGGGCCACCGTTGCCTTTCGCTCGTGCCGCCATGCCGCTCTCCTCACGCTAGGGCTGGATCCCCCCACCCCACGCTTCCCCTTATAGGGGTGGGGGGACGCTCAGCGGGCTACTACCAAGTAGCCGGGACGATAGCGCCGAGAGCAGCACCGATGTTGTCCGCGCCAGCCGGACGCCACACGTTCGAGTAGTGGATCTGGACGATGCTGCGAACATCGAACAGTTCGTACCCGACGTAGTGGAGCCAGCCCCACGACAGGAACCGGCGCAGTTTGTCGACCACCGGGGCGACGATGGTCTGCGGCTGCGCACCGTAGCCATCGCTGTTGGCGTACACCTTCGCGAGTGCGTCCGCGCCGATCAGGAGAGCCATGTTGTTCGGCATCCGGTTCGCGACCACGACATCCGCGCCCTCGGTCATGCCGATGGTGCCACGGTAGATGTCGTTGCCAGCCTCACCGTTGTTGCGGGCCGTCACGTAGCGGAAGCCGCCCGTGTCGCGCTCGTTCTTGAGGTGCTGCGCGCCCGTCGCCGACGTCAGCAGAATGTACTGACCGTTGCGGAACGTCGGAACGTTCAGATCCTCCAGCATCGAGATGCCGACCTGCAGAGCCGTCGTCGACAGGTACTCGCTGATACCGGTGCCCACGGTGGCGGTAGCGGTGTAGTCCGCTGCAGCGACCGTACCGATGTGACCGACAGCCTTCGACGCCGTCGTCGTCGCATTCGGCGTGTAGTACGTCTGCGTACCGGTGAGGAGAGCAGCGCGAGCGAGATTGTCGACGGCGCGGCCAGCGTCGAACGCGACACGGTTCACGATGGTCGGATCGATGTTGATCATCGAGCGGGCACCGAACAGGCGCGTACGGGTAACCGCACGACCGTACTCGATCGGCTCCAGATCAACCGCTCGCGCACCGAACGCGACAGAGTCGACGTCGATGTTCTCCAGCAGCGGCAGTTCCGAACCAGTCTCGTCGATGTCCTCACCGATGAACATACGCACCGGGGCACCCTGATGGGTGAGACGAGTGGGACGGACGGTCGCGAACTGGTCGAAAACCAACTTGTCGCGAAGCGGCTCACGAACCGCGAGGTCGAACGCACGGTTGACGAAGAACGACTGGAGGTCGGTGTCAACCTTGGGGGCCGGTGCCGAGTTGGCGAGCGGCTGACCAACGATCAGCACCTCACCGGGGGAACCGGGGGGAGTAGTAGTGGGACCGTTCTGGTTAGCGCCAGCGGTGCCGGTGCCTGCCTGTGCAGCCATTGGGGATCCTCCTTGGGGATCAGACTTCTTCTGGTTGGAATGTCACGCCGAACTGCTGCGCGTATGCCGACAGTCCATCCAGCCCGCCCTCGTTGTACGCCGTCTCCAGTCCGGTAGCCGCGCTCATGGGATCGAACTCAGGCATCGTGCCTGCCGCCGCCGCCATGACCCGCTGCTGACCCTGACGGGCCTGACTGATCGCAGGATCTTCCTGCTGCTCGGGTACAGAGATGAATCCGGCTTCGATAGCGGCCTGACGGATCGTGTCCGTGGACAGTTCCCCCTCATACCCCTTCACGAAGTACCGGAGCCGCTGATCGTCGGGATCGATCCCTGCACGCAGGAACGCGTTCTCACGCTTCAACGCCTCGGCTTCCGCTTTCGCCTTCGCCCCACGCTTCGCGGCTTCCCGCAGTTCCTGTGGTGTCGGCTGACGGTCGTCATCATCATCGGTGGGCTGTGTGTAGTTGTCGGACATGCGCTTCCCTTTCCTTGACGCACGCCACCGGGAGTAGTGACGTGGAGGGTTTCACCCATGACAGGGTGGAGTGATGGTGGCCTATACACGCACGAGGGCAGCCACGCCCAAGGCGGAAGGAGGAACCCAGTCAGCGCACCCACCTCTCGGCAGGGCCAACGGCCTCACATCAAAGACTAGCGTCAGGTAGCGGCGGAGCCAAGCCCAGACACGCCCGACCTGTCATTCGCGAAACCGCCACCACCGGAGAACGCCCCCACGCGGGCCTGAGCGATCCGCTTCACCTTGTCAGCCGCGCCCTGCTCCGTGGAAAACGCCGACCCGATCAAGTCACCCTGCGTAGCCGTCTCACCCTTACCGGCCTGCAACCCGGCCTGCCCCGACACGGTCGTGAACCCCTCACGGGCACGCGCCCTGTCCACGCCCTGCTGATACAGAAACTCGCTCATCCCCGCATCCACCGACAGGCCACGGACAGCGCCCTCCATGCCGATCTGAGCCGACACGAACTGCTTCTCCAGCAGCGGAGCGGACACGTCCGGGTCAAGGTAGTACGCGGTCAAACCACCAGAGTCGACGCCGTAGTAGTTCTTCATCATCTGCCGGAACTCCGGGGGAAGGTCATACTGAGCCGCTGACGCCTTCACCGTCCGCGACTCCAGTTCCTTCGCCGACACCTCATTCGTCAGCAGTTTCGTCTGCACGTCCTTGCTCGTCAGCATGCCCGCTGGCAGCCCATACAGACGCTCCAGTTCAGCAGTGTTCCGCTCGTACGCGATGTACTCGGCCTCGCTGATCGTGCGTCCCTTGGCTGCGAGAGCCTTCATAGCGGGGAACCTGTCAGCGTACTGCGGGCTGGTACGGATCAGCGCCTTAACGGCCTCATAGTCGTAGCCCTCAGCCAGCCAGTTCTTCGCAGCGTCAAGGATGCCACCCAGACCGAACTCGTTGAGGTACGCCTCCAGCACGGCGATGTCTGACTTGCGTCGGTTCTCCGCATCGATCTCAGCCTGAGTCTTACCGGCAGGAGCAGCGGCACCCTGCCCACTACCGGAGCCAGCAGGCTGCCATCCACCCTCCAGCGTGTACGTCGCGCCGTTGAACGGATCGGTAGCGCCATCGAACACGCCAGCCGGGTTATACCCAGCAAGATTGTTCACCGATATGGCAGGAGCGGCAGCAGCGGCTTTCTGCTCCTTCTGCGGAACAGTCTTTCCACCTGTCGGCTTGCTGCTACCCAAGAGAGCGCCCGGAGGCTTAGTCGTCGCCATCGTGTCCCCTTAACCCATCACGCCGAACATCTCAGCAATCATCGAACCAGCATTCGCGAACTTGTTCTTCGCCTTCGACGTCTCCCGCCAGCGAGGATCCCGCCGCAACCGCAACTGGAACTCCCCCAGATTCTCCATCTTCTGCTGCCCCTTATCGTCAAACTGGACAGCCTGCAGCAGCGACGGATCATCCACCGGGATGTTGTTCGCCGCCACCTCCCACTCCTCCTGCATCAGATTCTTGTACGGCGACAGAAGATCCGACACGCTCATGCCCTGATCGATCTGCTCAGCGAACACAGGGAACTTGCTCTTAGCCTGCTCCTTGATCTGCCCCAGCCAATAGTCAGGCTGCGACAACCCGGCAGCGACAGACTTACCCGCAGCAGTGAACCACGACGGGTCATACTTCACGCCATTCGCGAGAGCAGCCGCCTGCAACGTATCCGCGTTCTTCTGAATGTCGCCGCCGAACTCCCCATCCTTCGACGGCATCTCAGCGATAGCCCGCTTCAACTCGTAATCCTGACCAGCCTCACCCCAGCCCAGCATCAACGACTGATCCGCAAGATCCCACAACTGCTCGTTCGTCAGATTCACGCCGACATTCATCGCCGTCGACCGCACGAACTCAAACGCATCCTTCTTCTTCGCATCCCAATCCGCGCCACCCTCAGCGCGAGTCAGCAGATACTGTCGGACACTAGCCTGATGATTACGGAACCACGGCAACTGCTCCAGTTCACTATCCCACCGGGCCTGATTCCACTGCTCATTCCACGCCTTCTGGAACAGGTTCCGCAACTGCGGGGACACCTTCAACTGGCGGGCAGTCACCTTGTACAAGGCCTGCAGTTCCTTCGCTGACAGCGTGTCCTGCGGCAACCCCAAAGCAGGCCCAGTCTGCCCCGCGTCAGGCTTCGGCTTAGAGGCCACTTGCCACCCCCTCAGTAGTGTCCTTCGTGATCTTCGCCATCAACCAGTCCATGTACTGGGTGTTCGCCGCGAACTCCGCAGCGTCACCCTGAGACATCGCGTACTCCTTAGCCGCCTGCTGCGGGTTCAACCCACCCGACCGAGACGTAGGCGTAGCCACCTGCGGATTTCGCGTCTCAGCCTGATTCAACAGCGCGTGGAACTGCGTCGACTCCTCCTCCGTCGCCTGCCGCCCCAGATACTGGGTCAGGGCCTGATCAACCAGCAGTTTCGCGTCAGACGGATTCGTCAGATTGACGACGACGCTCATCCCGCCGCCGCCTCCCCCGCCCCCTCCGCCGCCACCGCCGCCAGACTTGCGGGCAGCAGCATTGCGGGCGGCCTGCTCCTCCAGAATGTCGAACGGGGACACCAGATGCCCCTCAGTCTGGGTGCGCCACGACGCCGCATCCACAGCGTCAGCCCATTGCGACTTCACTGTCCACGACTGCGCGATGTGGTAACCCTGCGCGGCATCGACAGCGTTCTGCACTCGCGCCCGCACCTCCGGGTCCATCGAGTACCAGTAGTTCTTCGCCGTGTCCGTCGACCACACCGCCTGAGCGCCCTGAGTCTGCGTCGTCCACTCACCCCGGTACGTCTGAGTAGCCGTCGTCGTCGACCCGTAGTACTCGCTGTTCGTCGGACGGTTGAACATCGGCCCCATGTACACGGTGTTGTTCACCGCTGCAGGCTGCTGATTCAACTGCCCACCCAGCGCCCCCGCCGCCAGCGCCTCACTACGGGAACCCACCCCCACGGCACCCGTGTAGGAACTGACACCCGGCCCGTTGTTAGTTGACACTGCTCGCTCCCATCGCCATCTCCGTGCCACTCAGGTAGTCGCCGACGTACTGAGGCTCCTCATCGTTCGCGAGCCAGCGATTCATGATCTCAGAGAACCGCACGTCACTCGCCCCCAGACGCTGCCGAATGTTCAGCCACGCCTGCTTGATGTCCATGTTCACCGGGTCATTGATCGACTTCCCCGACTCCTTCACCGCGTTGATCACGGTGCGCCGGTAGTACACGTACTCGTCCATCGACCCCAGCAGGTTCGTCTTACCCGACTGGATCATCAAGTCACGGAACCCCGGATTAGCGACAGCCTTCTCCAACGTCATCACCGACTTCGCGATCCTGTTCCCGCCAGCATCCACGTAATCCTGATACCAGCCCGCCCGGTCAGGGTTGTGCTCCGCGTTCCACAGGAACTGGTTCCGGGCCATCTTGAACTGGATAGCGCCAGCCGCCTCATAGTTACTGAACCCAGCCGCATGCAAACGCGCATCCAACGTGTCCATAAACATCGAATACTCGGTCCAACCCGCTGACCGCTGACGATCCAGAGCCGCCTCCTCAGGAGACTGATTCTCACGCCACGAACGGTCGGTTCCACCAATCTTGGTAGCCCGCTCCCACTGGTACGCGGCCTCATCAAAATCCGTCAACGGGTCACGGTTGTTCACGACAATGTCGAGGACGTCATGGTTGCCGTCCCCCAGCAGAGGGGCCAGTTCCCGGATCAGCGGATCCAGCGTCTTGATATCGGACACGGCAGTCGGGGTGGAATCGGCGCCGCCGACGTTCTTCGACACCTGCGACTTCCCAATCTCAGCCACGAAATCCCCGTAGTCGCGGTAGAAGTTCGCGGCAGCATTGATCGGGTCAGCCTTCTGGTACGCCTTGAACCGCTCCTGCAGGAACTCGATCCGCGTCTTTTGAATCTCCGGGCGGGTCAGGATCGGGTACGGCGTCAACGGCGTCGGCACGCCAAGGTTCCCCAACGCCATGAACCAGAACATGTTCGTCGTACGCTCGTTGATCTCCTCAAACGTCGGCTTCGTGTCCCGCTCACCGGCACGGTACCGGGTCAACTCCGTCGCCCAGATCAACTGGTACTGGTACCCGTACTGCGACGACAACTCGTCCTTGCTCTCGATGATGCGTTTGATCCACGCAGGGAGAGCCTTGTCGTAGGACAGGAACTTGGACGACATCGTGTCCTGCGTGCCGAACATGTAATCCTTCAGCGTGTCCCACATCTGCTGAGCGTTCTGATCGTTACCGGCCATCGCCTTGAACACGGCAGGAGCCTCCACAGGGAACGCCCCAGCCTTCATCAACTCCGACGCCGCCATCTGCGCCCACACAGCGGGACGTGGCAGCAGACCGAAACCCGTGTCAGGCATGAACACGTTCAACCCGTCCTTGGGGATGGTGATCATGTCGTCCTTGCCGAGGATGCCACCGAGCATGGGGATGTTCGGGTTGTCCTTGAGGAAGTCCTTCACGAACTCGAACGGCATCGGCATCTGGATGTTGCCCTGATCGTCCTCCCAGCCCAGACGGTTCGGCATCCGCCACAGATCCCACGCCACCGGGGCGATCCACGGATTCCGCCATAGCAGTTTCCCCGCCACCGTCGTCGAGTTCTGCGTAGCCGAGATGAACGGGAACAGGTACTCCCCATACTTCCCTAACTTGGTGCGCCGCTCGATCGTGTACATCCAGTCACGGGTATCACGCAGCGCCTGCCGGTGGGCATGCTCATAGATTTGCGACAGGTGATCAGCGGGGATCGTGAACTGCTGATGCGCTATCGAATCTGGCATAGGCACGCCGGCGGAGTCCTTCGCCAGTCGCTTACGGGCCTTACGCAGGTCGTCGATCGTCTCAATGCCATGAGTGTCGATGCCCTGCTGCTTCAACCGGTACAAGGTGTCCTCGAAATGGGCCTCGATCAACTGGTTCCGCACCTGCTTGAACCGCTTCGCGTAGAACGGACCACGCACCACAGCATCCTCAGGAATCGTGCCGATAGCGTGGAACAAGGCACCCATCGTCTTGCGCCAAATCTCCATCCAGCCAGCAGTGCCCTGCTCGATCATCAACTCGCCCTGCACCGACCCGAGTTTCGCCTGCTCCTCCGGCGTCATCCGATTCAGAATGCCCCACACGTCGTCCTCAGACACGACATCCGTACCGCCACGGGCCATGTCCGCTGCACGGTTACGCTGCAACGCTAGGAACTCCGGATGTCCCTGCATCTGCTTATCCAGTTTCACCCACACTTCCTCAAGGTAGGCAGACACCTCCTCAGGATGCGCGAGGATCCACTTCTTCCCCGTCATCGGGTCCCGCTGCATCTCCGCGTACGGGCGCAGCCGGGTACTGATCTTCTCCCTCGTCTCCTTGTCGACCAGTTCCCCGTAGACCAGTTTCTCCAGCCACGACCCCTTCTTCAACGGCTCTAGCGTTCCCCCGAAATCGCTGCCCATCAGGGACATCATGTGCTGCGTATACTTCTCACCCTGCGGGGTGAACAGCAGCCACTCCACAACCTTGTCCATGTTGCCGTCGTTCTGCAGCATCACGTGGATCAACTGGTTGTTCGAGTTCCGCTCGATCACCTCACGCATACCCGCAACCCACTCCTGCCGGGTCTTGAGCAGCGGACCCCACGGGATCGGCTCATTCTGCCGCGACAGGACATGCATGAAGATGTTCCCGAACACAGTCGACGACGCCGACAGCGACTGCTTCACCGTCAGGTCAGCGGACAACATTCCCCGGTTCATGTTCTCGTAGGCGTCAGCGAACGCATTGTTGTAGTACGTGCCATCACGGGCGACCGACGTACCGGATCCGATGCGGCGTGCCCGGCCAGCCTTAGACCGGTACATCTTCATCGCTTCCATCGGGTTGTACTTCAACCGCGAGTACATCGTGTTCACCGCTAGCAGGTTCCGCTCCTCCATAGCGAGCAGTTCGCTAGCCTCCCGCATCACTAGATCAGCCGTGTCCGGGTCCGTCACGTCCCGCAGCATGTCCTCGACGATGTTCTTACGAGCCTCGATCTTCTTCCGCTCCACCTCAAGATCATCAAGGTTCGTCTTGCGCCACTTCCCAAACGCGGTCCCCTTACCCGCACGGTCAAGGTCAGCGGCATGCGCCTCAATCGCGACCTCAGCAGCATCCAGCCGCGTCATCGCCTTCGCATGCTCCTGTAGCCACTCATCAACCGTCAGGATCCGCTCCAACGCGCCCTGCTCCGGGTCATACGAGAACACGTGCATCTTCGCCACACCGGCCTCAGGATCGAACCGCTTGAGCGCCATCCCCAGCCCGTAGTACTCCGCCTGAGCAGCCGTCAACTCGCTAATCCGCTCAGCAGGCGGACCCGACCCCAGCCGCTTCTCCACCTTCCCAGCGACCCGAGCCACCTTCCGCGCCCGACCCACATTCGCGATCCCATGACCCGTCGCCCTCACAGGCCACGTCAGCGGGGCCACAGACCCCCAGTACGCCATCGAACGCAGCATCCCCTCAAAGACGTTGCGCTGCGTGTACGACAGCCTCAGAAGGGTCGCAGGACGCCACAGGGACTGGAAGAACTCGTCGCTCTTACGGGCCAGATCCACGCCCGCACGCCCAGCCTTCCGCGTATCACGGGCGACCGTTCCAGCACCGACAGCGTTGTCAGCGGCGTGACGCTTCATCCCCTGTTCGATGGCATGCCAGTTGTGCATGTACGTGCCGTTAGCGAGATGCGTCTTGAGGTACGGGACGTAGTGACGCTCACCGCTGTCCGGGTCGATGAAGAAGCCGCGCTTCCGGATCAACTCCAGATTCTTCTCACGCATGTGATCAGCCGTCGCCATCGCAGACGAGAAGTTCGCCTCATCAAACCCATAGGCGAGAGAGAAGTCCTTCACCATGTCATGCTCGATCCACGTCAGCACGCTCATCGGATCAAGCGTCGGGTCCGCGAGAGCGTTCGTGAACATGTCCACGTACTGGGCGCGCTTCTCGTCGCCGCCGACGAACTCCTCCACCCACTCACCAGCAGCATTCCGGTGCCTGACGAGGATGCCCTTCCCGTTGTACAAGTCCAGATCGAGGGCCGCAAGGAACTCATTCTCCGCCCCGACAGCAGCCGTACCCTTCAACCCGATGTACCCCGACGGCGTCTCAGACCCGAACCAGCGCCACACCCGGGCAGCGCGACGGAACCGACCCACACCCTCAAACTGAGACGGGGCGAACCAGCCCTCCCGGCGCTTCGAGTACTCCACCGTGATCGCCGACGTCGCATCATCAACCTTGTCACCGATGGTGATCTTCTGCGGAACCCGCTTAGGGACCAGCCCGCTACCCTCAACGTCGTACTGGAACGCTGCCTCCGCCCGGCGCAGACGCGAGTTCGCGACCATCCTCGTGTACCAGTTGTTCTTCAACGGGACACGGTGATCGATGTCGACGGTACGCATCGCATCCCGCACATCCGACTGCAGAGCCTGCTCCACGATGTCCTGACGGCGGTACAGGTCACGGATCGTCGCCAGAGCCTGATCCGGGTCATAGAACGCGCCCGTGGGGACGAGCGGGTCGTACCGCTGTCCGTCCAGCATCTCCATCAGCGTGTCAACCTGCTCCTTGGACTTGCGGAGCGTGGCCGCCTTCGTCGACGACTCCCACGAGACGAAATCGCCGATCTCCTCAGCGTTTGCCCTGCCGTAATCCAACTGCTGCTGCAGGTTGTCACCAGCCCGCTGCAGCATTCCCTTAGCGGCCTCGATCTTCGTCGGATCCGTGTACCGGGCGTGCTGGACGATCTCCTGCCAGTACCCGAACACCTCATCCGCCAGCGCAGGGGCCATCCGCTGCAGCGCCGCTGTCGCCTCAGGGACACCGTGCATCGCTTGGAACGTCAGCGTCATCTCATACGGGTCATCGATGGAGTGCAGCAGCCGCGCGACCTGACCCTTGTTGGGGAGGCGGCGGATCTCCCGCATCTTCATGATCTGTCGTACGCCGATGGCCTTCTTGCCCGTCTCCGGGTCCTTCCGAAGCAGCGACGCCATCAACTGCGCCGCCGGGTGGTCGTACGAGTCAGCCAACTCCAGAGCGGGACGCGGATCGATGCCACCGGTACCGGGATAGATGGACTCGCTCTCGGCGCTATCCACGAACTTGTTGTACCGCCATTGGTCGAACAGGCCATCAACCTGCTCCACATAGCGGGCATCATTCGGGGCCATGCCATCCAGCCCGACCGTGGCCTCCTCGTCACGGAGCCGCGTGTATAGGTCTACTTCTTCCTTGTCGAGGATCGACGCCTCATGCATGTCATCCCAGAACTGCGGGGTGCTACGTGGGTCCGTGCCGATCTCATCCGAAAGGCGCTCCAGTTGCGTCCGCTGGGGCTGCGCGATGACCGGAGGCTGGTATTGCTGGAACGCATTGTCGACGGCGTCGAGGAACCCGAGATCGTCCTCCGTCAGTTGCGCGAGCGGGTCCTTCGCATCATCCAGAATGTTCCGGTACCGCAACTCGTTGTCGATGGCATTTGCGGGATCCAACTGCTCCCAGAAGTGGCTGCCAGCGTCAGCAGGGGACGCTGGCTTCTCCGGAACCACGGGGGCGTTCTCGCCCCGCTTCCGCGTCCACCGTGCCCGCTGCTCCGCCACCGCGAGATCACGAGACAGGGTGATCGACTCGGCGTCCTTACCCGTGAGGACCTTGAACCCCTCATCGAAGTGGAGTTTCGCGAGCGGGGCCGCAGCCTTGCCCATGCGGGTACCCATCATCCCCAGACGGGCCGCTTTCGCACCCCAGCCGACGGCGATCAGCGGATCAGCGAACTGCAGACCCGCATCACCGATACCCGACATCCACTGCTCCCAGCCGGAGCCGAACGCCTTCTCCCGCTGTTTCGGGTCCATGATGTCGAACCCATCAGCCTGCAACGGCGACGACTCCGCAGCGATACCAGCGAGAATGAACGGCGCAGTTGCGGGGTTCGCGAGCAGCACATCGGACAGCCGCGCGCCACCCTCACGGATCCGCTTCGCCTCCGTCGCCACCGACGCGATCGCGATCTGCATCGGCGACGGGGCAGCGTTCCCCAGCATCCCAATGTCACCATTCAGCACTTCACCGACGGAGCGGCCAGCGGACAACTCGTCATACGACAGGGTCCGCAGGCCACCGGGCATCGCCGAGATCAGCCCACCGAGGCCGATGGACAGGAGGTCGTAGCCGCCAACGAAATGCCGCATGAACCCGTCAGCAACCGATTCGACAGCGGACAGGTTCACGCCGAAAATCTCGAGGTCGGCGTCGTCCTGATAGTTGAAGATGGAGCCGAGCATGCTCATGCCCTTGTCGATGAGCGACTGCTCCTGATTCAGGTACTGGTCGTGCTGCTGCGCGTACGCCTGCGGATCCTTCGAGAAACCCTGCGCCTGACTCAGCCGAGACAGGTTCAACTCGTTCACGTACTGCGGGTCGTTCTCCCGCCCGGTGATGAGTGGCTGCGCCAGTTTCGGGTCAGCCTGAGCCGCTGCCTGAGCGGGCTGCGCCCAGATCGGCAGGCTCGGGTTCGGCTTCGGGACAGCGGGCAGATACGCGTTCGGGTCGAACATGGCCCCACCGGTTGGGGAGGTGACGGGCTGCCCGGTCGTCGTCGTCGCCGTACCCCCGGTACCACCCGTGTTCATGCTCGTGGACCCGCCACCGAGGACACCGATGTTGTACTGCTGTGCCTGCGTCTGACGCAGTTGCCGTAGGCGTGCCCGCTCCCGCTCGCGCTGCTGCCGGGTCGGCTTGTCAGCCATCAGCGGTTCGCCCCCATGTCGATGCCAGTCAGTTCCTTGATGAACTGGTTGCGGGTGTCAGGGTCAGGCCACGGCACCATCGACAGGTGCATGATCGCTGGCGCGTTCTCCACGCCGAGGGCTTCCGTGAACACCGCAACGTTGTCGATGAACTGGTCAGCCATGTTTACGCTCCGCGAATGTATCGGTACAGCATGCGAACGGAGTCAGGTGTCTCCGGCGTGTCGAGGTAGTTCGCGAGGATGGGAAGGTACCGCTTCAACTGCTTCGTCTCCTCATGCCGGGTGTCCCGTGCGGGTCCCGGCCCCGCCCCGATGGGGAGGCCAGCGGTGATCGGCTCATCAGGGAACTGGGTGGGGTCAGACAGGTTGGGGGTGTCGTCGGGTGATGGCATGTTGGCGAGAGGGTTCGCAGACGGCTCCACTCCTCCTGATGCAGCCGTCTGCGTCCCCGTCTGAGGTCCCGGGTTAGTAGCGAGGTCGGTGCGGTTCGCGTACGCGACTCCCGGGGTTCCCTTACGGCGTCCTCCGCGTGGCACGCTTCACCGCCTTCTTCACGGGCCGGTCGCCTTCCTTCTTCGCCATCATCGGAGGCTCGACCTTCTCGTGACGCATCATCGCCGCTCGGGACGTGTACGTCTCGACTCCGTTCTTATTCCGCTCGGTGACCTTACGGGTGGGCTTCTTGACGGCCTTCTTCACTGGCTTGCGCTTGGCTGGCATCTACTTCCCCTTCGACTTGTTCGCCATCAGGCCACGCTCCTTGATCCTCGACGTAGGGTGGTGAGAAGCGCTCCAAGGTTCTGCTGAGACGGGTTCGGGCCGTTCACCGCTGCCGACGCCTGCGGGCCAGCCATCGCAGCCAGAGCAGCCGGGGCACTCATCTGGTCAGGGGTCGGTGCTCCCGCCTGTCCACCGCCCTGCATCATCTGCTGCTGCTGCTTCTCCTGCTCAGCCTTCGCCGCATCCTCCGTGACCTTCGCGATGGCCTCCGCCAACTCCATCCGGTCATTGCGGACGAGGCTCATGATCTTCGCCCCGACCAGCGGAGGCAACTGACCCGATGCGGCCTGCTGCTGAAGCCCTGACATGATCGCCTGCTCCAGCCCCTCCGCGATGATCTGGTCGTGCTCCTGCTCCGGGTTGTCGATGTACGGGTCAAGGGTCGCTGCCGTGAACTTCGACATGGTGCCGAGGCCTACCCGCTGCCCCAACCCGATCACCAGACTGTTCACATCGGAACCGGCAGCCGGGTAGGACACGACATGCTCGTCCTGCTCGAATGTCTCCGACGGCTTGTACGTGACGGGGCGGCGATTGTTGCCGGTGCCGACGAAGATGGTCCGCTGAGTGGATCCGTCGATGCGCTTCGCCAACCCGATAGCGACCTCGTTCTCCTCCTCCAGCGCGAACGCGAACGTCTCCTGCGCCTCCGCCACCGGGAAATCGATCACCGCGCTCAGTACCGCGTCACCACGGCGACCCGTACGGATATTGCTTCCCGACTCCCCACCAAACTCAGCAGGTACGCCTGCGGTAACCCTTTGCGCTCGCTCCAGACGGTCCAGAGTTGGGTTCGTGAGATAACCGGGACTGGACTGCAGTTCCTTGATGTCTCCCCCGGCGACGATGTTGACCAGTCCGGTTCGCCCATCATGGGGTCCATCAAGGAACCTGCCCACTTCGCCGGGGCGGGAGATCAGGTACGTGTCGGGGAAGATGCCCTTCTCCACCGCTATCGTCTCCAACGCCATCAACTTCGCCTGCTGGTAGTACATGCCGATCATGTTGTCGAACTGGCCCGTCATCTGATCCAGCGTCAGCCGGGTCGGGATCACCACGGGGCATTCGTCGGACAGGTTCGGGTAGTTCTCCAGCACGATTGCCCGCATCTGCGTGTTGCTGCCCCACTCGCTGGGGCCGATGGTCAGGTCCGCGTACTGGGTATCGATCCAGTTGCTGGTCGGGAAGTAGCCGGTGGCGAGGAGGACCGTGTGATCGCAGTCGATGTACTCGATGAGGGTGACCTGAGTGTCCCGGGTGACGCCGTCGCTGTTCCCGATCAGGGGTGGGATCTTGTCACCGTAGCCCGCGTCCACCATCCAGCCGATGCTCCTGCGGATCACGAAGATGCAGTCCGTCGGCGTCACCTGACCCGGTTGAATGTCGGTGGACGGGAACGTCTCCAGCGGATGCCGCACCTGCCAAGTCGGGCGGTGGTCGTCGTAGTTCCAGCGGACGATGACCGGGGCCATGCCGTACGCGATCATCCGCCTTCCGCGCTGCTTCATCTTCATCATCAGCCGGTCGGCCTGCCACCAGCCCGTCACCGTGTCAGCAGCAGTCACCGCCATCCGGTCGTACTTCCGCACCCCCGGCTTCATGCTGGAGAACGTCACAGCGGGAGTCACGCTGGTGATGCGCCCGGCCATCTGGTCGACGCCCTGCGCCAGCAGGTTCGGGATCGCAGGCCGCTCGTCACGCTCCATGTCCGGCAGCGGGACCTCCGCCCTGCCGTTGTAGATGTCCGCGATCTGGGACATCTTCTGATGCAGCGGCGTGTAGTAGACGCGGCGCTGCCTGTACAGGTCGATGATCTGCTGCGGATTCCTCATCAGGCGATGCCCCTTCGAATGTTTCTCAACCACGCCGGTCGAGGCTGCTGATACAACCCACCCCTAGCAGGAGTGTAGAGCGATTCCACGGCCAGTTTCTGAAACCACACGGCCATCAACGTGTCGTCGGTGTCGAAGTCGGGGAAGTTCACCGCCTCCTGCACCAGATACCCCATCCTGAGGCGGGCCTCCGGCGTCCCGTACGGCAGCCGGATCTGCCCCTGACGGAACAGGTCACCGATCGACTCGAACCCGAACTTCGGGTCCCGCTTGTTCAGGCTGGTGGTGTGGGGGACGAACACCTGACCGGAGTACTCCATCCACTTGTGGACATGCGGCTGCGACAGCAGCCAGCGTTGCGCCGCGTTCACCTCGACGACGACGTGCGTGATCGGGATCCCCATGTCGTTACTGCTGGCGGTGATGTCAGGGATCAGCCCTTGGAACTCGAACGCATCCAAATCCAGCGTCAGGAACTGCTCCGGATTCATCCGCTGCCGCCACATGTTGATCACGTAGCGGCGGTCCGTGTCCGGGTCGTACAGCCACCAGATCACCGCCCAGAACTCCGTCGGCGACGGGTCGACGGTGACGAATGACCATGCTCGACCGTCCAGCAGGTGAGCGGGTGCCTCCCACAATCCACGGTCATCGTCGCGGCATCCGGGGGCGTAGTAGCCGTCGGCGTCGATGCCGCCCTCAATCCACGCAGGATCCACTAGACCCGTGCCGTCAGCGCCTTCCGTCTGCTGGTAGATGAGGGAGAAGTTGCGGGGGTTCTGGTACTTGATCTGCTCCAGCATCCTCCATGGGATCCGGTACGGGTCCAGCAGGCAGCCGTCAGGCCACGCCGCTACGTTGTCGTGATTCCCCGTGCACAGGTCGTCGTAGTGCGCCTGATACACGACATGGGAGTATTTCGGGGACTCGTCGAGGTTCTTCTTATCAAGGCAGTACCGGTACAGGTCGTTGTTAGCGATCCGCTGCCCCTGCAGCACCAGCAGCCCGCGAGGCTCCAACCGTGACTCGGCCTCAGAATCCCACCACTCGCGGATCCCCTCACGCGCCTCCAACGTTTTCACGTTCTTCCTGTCGACGAGGTCGTCCCACACGACGACGTCGAAGCGGCCACCGAGGAAACCGGAGTCCTGACCCCACGCGGAAACGGTCGGCTCCTTGTCATCCAGCGCTGTACCGTCCAACTGCCGCACGATCAGCGACTCAGCCCGCCACACATCCGTGCGGCCCTCAGGTTTGAACGCCCCGAAATCGTCCTGCAGGGTAGCGTCAGCGTCGAACGCCTTCCCCCGCACCAGATCATCCGCATTCGCCCGCAGCGGCGCGTCACGCTCCAGACTCTTCTTGATGCGGCCCACATACATGCGTGCCTGACGTTCCGTACGGGACCCGATCTGGATACGGATGCTTCTATCGCGGGCGATTAGCCAGCACGGGATGTCATGCGAGAACAACGTGGACTTACCGGAGCCGGGTGGCTCATTCATCACCACATACTCACGATCCTCAGACTCCAACCGCCTGAGAATCTCGTACGCGGCACGCTCCTGCCAAGGCGTCGACTCCCTACCGAAGTACCGCCTGCGGAAGAACGCGAAATCCGACAGGGCACGCACCGCGTCAGGGGACAAAGGAGCGTCGACGACGCACCCCGCCACCATGCTGACGCCGAGAACGCTCGCCGCCTCCACACCACTACTGGTCTGGTCGCCGCGCTCAAAACGCCACGCCGTCGACACGCTGATGCGGGCACGCTTAGCAGCAGCCTCCACCCCGATCCCACTATTACGGGCATCGAAATACTTACGCCACCGCTCTACCTCGATCTTCTTCACGAGGTGCTACTTCTTCTTGCGTGCCTGCGCCGTGTAGCGCGCTGCGGACGCCCGCTGCCCCTTCGACAGCGACACCGCACCCGGATTACGAGGGGTGATGCTCTTAGCCGTCATTCCCTTAGGGGCAGACTTCGCCTTCGTCGCCTCCCGAATGATCCGATCCCCATACGGGACCGTCGACGCCTTCGTCCGCTTCGCGCCAGCAGCAGCAGGCTCACGCCTCTTCCCCGCAGCACCCAACGCCACGCCACGCGCAGGCTTCCCCGACACGCCCCGGCCAGCGCCACGCTTCAACGCCATCGCCGCATCCGCTTTACGCACAGCAGCCGGAGTGTCAAACCACGAGTTGTCCTCACGCGACTTAGCCGCCGCAGCAGCAGCATTCGCCCGGCGAATAGCAGCAACCTGCCGCTGATTCGGTCCCTTCGGCGTACGCGGCACCACCGGCTTATTCGCTCCCTTCGGATTCTTCGCCTGACCCGCCACAGCCCGCACCACCCGAATCGCGCCAGCCAACGCCGGAACCACCGACGCATTCTGCACAGTCGGAGGCTTCACACGCCGACCATTCCCCAACCGCACCTCAACCTGCGCCAACCCCGAACCCGTCACCCCATCAGGGCTTCTCCGCGACTTCTGCTTCCCACCACCACCAGAATCACCCGGCTTAACCTTCACCACAAACCCCGCAATCTGTTGAGTTGGCTTACCTACGTTCCGCGCTCTGCTTAGGGTAGCGGGGGATGTTAGGCGATGTCGTGTATCGGGTCGGGGTCGGCGGCGTCGTCGACCAGTGGGGAGAGGGAGACGAGGCGCTGATTGCGGTCCAACCGGTCCCTCACGAGCGCGTCAAAGTCAGGCACCGTCAACGCAGCCAACCCCGCTGGGTCAACATCCACCGCTGACGCGTCAATCAGCGAGCGAGGGACCCCAACAGAGCCGACTCCAACATCACCGCCGCCACCACCTCCGGAGACATATCGAGATCCGCCGCCGTCTGACGCAACAGCAACTCCAACTCCGGCTCCAACACCAACGTCACCACGGCCAACCTCCCTCCGAATCAACTCACCCACCGCATCCGACAACGAACACCCCCACCGCTCCGCCAACCCAGCAAGATGAGCATGCCCAACCCCACTCAGCCACACATCCACCCGCTTCTCACCACGTCGATACCCCGCCCTAGGCATGTACCGGAACATACCCCCACCTGTACCGGAACACCAGCACACCTGTACCGGAACACTGACACAAACAACCCCCCTACCTATATACATATAGGGACCCCGGGTGCCTCGGCACACCCCCAGTCAAAGACTTCCAGCCCCGCACAGGACGAGAAAAACACTAGAAGCCGCCTTCTACACACCCCCACCACCCCTCACAAGATTTCCAGCACCCCGCCCCCACCCCCACCCCCCACAATGCATACCTAATGCGTAGCATGCATGCAGCACTGCGCTGTCTACTGTGGTTGGGTTGTGTGTTTGGCTCACGCTTGTGGGTTGCTTGCGTGGTACAGGGCTGTCTGCCGCTGGCGGTGGTGCTTGTGGTTGCTGCTTGCCCGTTCGCCTAGCGTTGCCTGTGCTTGCTTGTGGTTGCTTGAGGGTGCGTAGTGTTGCGTCTACTGCCTTGCTTCCAGCGTCCTTCTACCGTTGGCCGGGCTGCCCGCTGCTCCTTGGCAATGCGTTGACACGCCGGATGGGATTGCCAATGGGCATCGGGCATCCCTTCAATGACTGCTCCTCCGACTGCGAACCGCTACGCCGTTCTTGTCGGAACGCTCACGTCTCAGTGTGATGGCAGGGTAACCGGCTCCGAGGCTCACGCTCCTATGCCCGCTCATGGTGAGCCACGGTTCCGCTTACCCTGCCCTCTACCTGAGCCTCCGCGAGGGGCGACACAGGCCGCTCCCGCAAAGGCCTGTGGACGGCCGCCGCGCTCCGCGCTCAGGCGCCCGCCTACTCGGGTATCGCCCCGCCGCGCCCTTCGCGCGGCAAGGGGCGCATGTCTCGGGATCGAAGTCAAGGTAGTGCAGCGCCGCCCCGAAATGTCGTCTAACTCACACGAGAAAAGGCACCTCGTATGAGTTAGCCCACATTGTCGGGTCGATCATGCGCTGCCTCCACCTTGACAACTCGATCCCAAGCCATGCCTTGTGGGAAGTATGAATCAGTCATTGAGGTGGCTGGCTCAAGAACCACAACCACACATACCAACGAGTCTAGGAGTGGACATGACTAGCAAGCCGCTGAGCGCAGTTGAGAAGGCCGCCTACACGGCAGGTTACAAGGCTGGTTTCGCCGCTGGCGAGAACAGGGTCAAGGGTCAGGTTCGCGAGTGGATGCACGGTCAGCCTGATCGTGAGCAGGCCGCTCGGGATCAGGTCATGCGGTCGTGGCGGGCGTGGTACGACGACATGCCTCAGGAACTGCAGGTTGTGATCGATGCTTACAACGCTGCTCGCCGCAACAAGGCGCTGCTCTCGGAACTGTCCGATATCGAGGATGTCGCCTAACCCGCGACGGCTTTGGGAGGTACGTCATGTTCACGATCTTCATGATCATCGTGATTGTCGCTGTCGCCATCTGGGCGTACAGCGAGCATGAGAAGCAGGAGGACGCTCGCATCAAGCGTCTCGTCGCGTTGCAGCGTGACGCTCAGAAGTGGCGTGACCAGAACGACCCGCCCGACTTTCGCCCGTTCTAGCCCGTTGAGCGCACGTTCCCCATCCGCTCGGGTGGGGTTCGTGGACCCAACGGTCCATTTCCAACCTCAACAACGAGGCTGGTTACTACCATGATTGGATTCAACATGTCTGAGAACATCACCACCGATCCGAAGTTCGTCCCCTCCGCTGCCTCGCTTGAGGTCGTCGGCATCAAGGTGTCGCAGATCAAGACCGACGCCGCACTCGTCGAGTTCGTCAAGGGTCTCGCTGAGACGCGGCAGTTGACGGACGCGCAGGAGGCCGTCGCCGTGTACACCGCTCGTAAGCGTGGTCACGAGTACGCGTGGTGCCTGACGGAACTCGGGATCGAGGAGCACACGGCGAAGCGTCGTGAGGTTGAGGGCATGGCGATCCTCCGTCTCGGTGAGATCACCCGCACCGTGTCCGCTATCCGCACGGGCGAGTTGGGTGTCAAGGTCGTCGACGAGATCACGTCCAAGGCGGTGCCGGTGGAGGATCGGATCGATCTTCTGAACGAGGCTGCGTTCGGTCGATACCTGCAGCGGACGTTCAAGGTCGAGGGCAAGGACGAGATTCCGACCGAGGTGCTCGCCGCTGCCCTGACGCAGGCGAAGGCGACGGTCGAGGCGAAGGTCGAGCCAATGAACGCGGGCACGCTCAAGGGTGCTGTCCCGTCGTTCTCGGAGGACCTCGGGCTGGTCAAGAAGGAGCAGAAGCGGACTCCTCAGGTGAACGAGTCGGGTCCGATGGGGCTGGAGTTCAACCTCAAGAAGGCTCTCTCGGACATCCGCAAGATCGAGGAGGCGACGAACGGGGCACCGTACGTGCCGACGACGCAGGACTACGCAGCACTGTTCGCCCTCTGCGACTACCTCGCGGTGATGATCGAGATGCCGCAGGACGTGATGGACGCCATCCTCGCTCTGGAGGCAGCGGACCTGTAGCCGCTCGGGTGGGGGTCAGCATCGGGTTGGCCCCCACCATCCACCCTTCTCGTCTAACTTAGGAGTCATCATGCAGTTCCCGACATACCCAAGCCCGCGCACCCTCGGTGAGGGTGACGTCGTCAAGATCATCCGTCCCAAGTACGGCAAGCAGTTCGTTGACGTGTGGGTTCTCGTCACCGATGTCACCGCTGTTCCCTCCACTGAGGGTGGTGACGTCGTGCTCTCAGTCGTCGAGTTGGTCATCGACACCAACTACGGCACGCAGTACACGATCAAGTCCAAGCCTGTCGCCGCTCACGACGACGACTTCTGGACAGGGATGGTCAACCATCCCGATGCGAGTGAGGCTGAGCGTGCGTTCACGGACGCACGGAACACGGCTCAGCGTGAGGCGCATCAGGCGGAAGATGCGTGGCGTCAGAAGGTTGACGCTGTACGCATCTACGACGACGTCGCTTCCCGTCTCGACGGGTACGCGCTGTGATCCTTCACGTCAATCCCGTTGACGGCCCGGCTGGTGTGGGCGATGACGAACTTGTCACGCTGCTGATCCAGTACCGGGACGAGTCGCTCTGTAACGCGTTCCTGCGGGCGCGTGAGCGGTTCGCTGTTCTGCCCGTCGTTTCACGTGAAACGTGGATTGGACTCACGTGCAGCCCGAAGTATCGGGCGATGTGGGACGACATCATCTGGCACGCGGATCCACTCCCCGCGTAGCCAGTAAGGGGCAGGCTCGGGCTTCGGCTCGGGCCTGCCCCCTTTTTTGTTGGGGCACCTAGGACCGTGGGGATAGGACTAGGTGGGCACCTCTCGGGTCCGTTCGTTCCCGCTCGCTCCGCTCGCCACTTCAGTGGGCCCGCCGCCTCGGGTGGGGGGCCTCCAGTCCCGCAGCGGCCTGTGTGCATATCGGGGGGGTCCCTGTGTGGTGGTCGCGCGCGCGCTTGTGTTGCGTTTCTTTGACCCGCCCCTCCTGTGGATAACCTGTGGATGGAGTTCCAAGGCTTGGAACTTTGTCCACAGGCAGGTGGGGGGAGTGTTTGCAGACTTCGGCACCGGGGGTATGTAGGGGTGTCACGGCACGTGGATTGCGGGGCCGCTCAGTCGGTGTCGGCCTGTGGTACGGCTGCGGGGATAGTCGCGCGTAGGTTGCGGGCGTTCTCCACGTTCCAGTACCGCACCCTGTCGAGTTCGGGGTCTGCGTGGAGGGCGAGAGCGACGTAGAACAGGTGTTCCCAGTAGCCCGGTGTGGAGTAGGTGGGGCAGCCGTAGTGGCAGGCGTCCGCTGTTCCGGGGGCGAGTCTGTGTTCGTAGAGGGCGCGTTGGATGCGTTCTGCGTCTCTGTCGATGCCGTCGTTTGTGGTCATGGTGCAGTGTACCGTGTTTGACTTAATGTCCTTATTATGGTATTATGTACCTTAGTGAGTGGGAGAAAACCCACCCCTTACCAAGGAGACACCATGTATTTCGGCAACCACCGCTTCGTCAAAGACGGGCACTTCACCATCCAACTCACCAAGAACAACGAGTACCACATCGCGTTCATGGACAAGCCCAAAGGCGACATCTTCCACACAGTCATCCTCGATGTCATCCTCACCTACGACGAGTTGCAGGAACTGGTCAACAAGGCCCTCGTCCATCTCACCAACGAGTGGGCCAACCAGCCCGGACGTCCAGACACCACGGACCCGGACAACGACTTCCCCGACATCCCCGTCTACACCGACGCTGATGCTCCTGAGGGTGGTGAGTGAGATGGCTAGGTGCGAGGACTGGCCTTGCTGCGGCCATGAACTGAACGACTGCGACGGCAGCAAGTACGGCAGCGATGAGTCGATCAAGGCTGCCGTGTACAAGAAGATGTCCGATCCTGACTACGACCCGTACTACGACGATGACGACTACTGAGTGCATCGAGTGGGAAGGCGCACTCAGGAACGGATACGGAGTGCATCGTGTCCCCGGACAGAGCAAGGTCGAGTACGCCCACAGGACAGCATTCATGGCGTACTACGGCCCCATCTCGCAGGGCATGTTCATCTGCCATACCTGCGACAACAAGAAGTGCTACAACCCGCTGCATCTGTTCGCTGGCTCGCAGAGCGACAACATGCAGGACGCAGCCTCGAAGGGGCTGAATCACCAGACTCGCAAGACACATTGTCCTCAGGGGCATGAGTACGACGAGTCGAACACTCGCATCTACAGAGAGATGCGTTACTGCCGATCATGCAAGAAGGAGCGCCGTCATGGCTAAGAAAGAGAACGTCGACTGGGCACAGAGGGTCGCGGATCAGTTCGCCTCATACATCGAGACGAATCAGACGCTGCCGTGGATGAAGGGATGGACGACACAGGGAATCTTCCCGTCCAACCTTCAGACGAAGCATGAATACCGTGGCGTGAACTCGCTGCTGCTCGGGATGATGGGGCAGTTGCGTGGGTACGAGACTCCCTACTATCTCACAATAAAGGGAATGAGGGACCTCGGCGGCACCTTCACCGATTGGGAAGGTGATGCAAAGGATGCTGGCCTCCCCATCATCTTCTGGAAGCCGTTGAAGGTGGAGGACAAGGAAACCGGCAAGGAGAAGATGGTTTTCTTCCTCAGGGGATGGATGGTCTGGTCCATCCAGCACATGGAGGGGATCACTCCTCCTGTGGTGGAGCGTCCGGTGATCGATGTGCCTCAGGCGGTGGAGGACATGTTTCTGCACTACGAGAATCCTCCGAAGATCGAGCATGTGCTGTCAGCGTCAGCGCACTACTCCCCTGCTCTGGACAAGATCACGCTGCCCAAGATCGAGCAGTTCAAGACGCTCGGCGACTACGCGGAGACGAAGGCCCACGAGGGAGTTCACTCCACAGGCCATCCCTCTCGAGAGAACAGGTTCGAGAAGGGGCATGTCGGTGGGCATGAGGCGTATGCGAAGGAGGAGTTGGTCGCTGAGATCGGTGCGGCGATCCTGCTTCAGCGTCTCGGTGTCGAGCATGAGATGCGGCGCATGGCTGACTACGTGAAGGGCTGGGGCAGCAGGATCAAGGACGATCCGAAGATGCTGATCACAGCCACTAACCGTGCGGATAAGGCCGTGAACATGGTCCTCGGGATAGAGGCTGCGCAGAGAGAGGAGCGTGCGGCGTGAACAGGTCAGCGATAGCGCTTACGTCGGGCGGGAAGATCATCGTGCGTGGCACAGTCACGGATGTTGGTGATCGCCTGCGTGGCGTGACGACCGACTGGGTGGAGTTCCAGCAGACGATATGGAACGTGGCCGGGGAAGGCTGGGATCTCAGGACTATCGTGATCCATCGACCTCAGGTGACGTGCGTAGTGGAGGTGGAGTGATGCCGTGGGCGAGCGGCCCGGACTTCATCCGGGCACAGGAGGAGTACGAGGCGAGACAGCCTCCTGCGGAGGACTTCGACTGCACCTGCAACTGGGGCGACAAAGGCCCATCGCATTGGGACTGCGAGGACATGCTCGATGAGACGAAGTGCGAGTGCGAGGGGCATCCGGTGGCCTGCGATATCTGTGGGTTTCGTGAGTGTCAGTGTGATGCTCAGTATGAGGCGTGGCGTGAGTCACGTTTGACCTAACCACCATAATAAGGTATTATGGTGTTAGCAAGTGGGGAGAAACCCCCTAACCAAACCAAGGAGACACCATGAACAGCACCATGCCCACCGTTGGGCAGAAGATCATCCCGCTCCCCGACCCCGCACCCGCCTACGGCGACGGATGGTTCGGAGTGCCCGAGTACTACCAAGACAAGATCGGAACCGTCACCCGCGTGTTCAATAGCGACAAGCCCTACTTCTCCGCCGAGTTCCAGTCCCAGCAGAAGCCAGACGACACGACCTCCTACTCCTTCTACTACTGGAAGCCCGCTGATGGGCACACGCTGACCGTGTCATCACCAGAAGGACGAGAAGCGGAACTGCTGCAGCAGGTCGCTGACCTCACTGCTGAGAGGGACAGCCTCAGGGTCGACCTCCACACGATGAGGCAGTCACGAGACTCATGGGCCTCCGACTTCCACACCTACGCCGAAGCGGTCATGAACGAGGCCGTTGAGCGGAACTGGTGCGAAACGTACGAGCAGGTCATGGAATCCATCCAGTCTCGGCTGCAGGTAGCGGTCATCCCCGAGCGGGAGACGGAGTACGAGGTCGAGGTTGAGGTACGTGGCGAGGCGTCGACGACGCACACAGTCACCGTAACGGCACGCTCGCAGGAGGAAGCCGACGAGATGGTCGGGGAGAACATCAGCGACTACGTGGACGTCGACGAGATCCTCACCGACTATGTCCGCTACAACTCGTGGGACAGCACCGAGGTCGACGTGCAGTAGACGGCCCTAGGAGACACCCGCTAGCCTTTCCCCTTGGAGATTGGTGTCTCCCCCACCCGCCCCTAGCGCCCCCCGTGCTGGGGGCGGGCTTACGTCCGCTCCGGGAACGTCTGTGCGAGAAGTCTTGCGGCGTTCCCTGTCACATGCCCTGCACGCTCGTTTCCCTGTCTTGGTGTGGCGGGTGTTCACCTCGTCGTACGGGTGCCCCTTGGGGCAGTGCGTCTTGCGCCGTTCGGCGTGGTCCTGCCTGCGAGTGTTCTCGCTGGGGGTGACGACTTCGAAGTGCTGTGGGTTGACGCAGTTGCGGACTCGGCAGAGGTGGTCGAGTTGCATACCCGCTGGTACCGCTGTGTTGTGGTGGTGTTCCCACATGATGCGGTGGACGACTCGTGGAGGGTGTCCGGGTCCGCGTTGTGCCCATGCGTATCCGTTGGAGTTGAGGCGTCCTTTCCATTCCCAGCAGCCCGTGTCTGGGTTGATGGTGATGAGGCGCATGAGTCGGGCCTGTTCGGCCCTGTTGAGGAGGTAGGCCATAGGGGAATGGTAGCAACTTGACCGTAGTACCATAATAAGGTAGTATTCTGGTAATAAGGGGGTGAACGCCACGAAACCACCACACAAGGAAAATCTCGAGGGCTGGCTCAAGGAATACCCCAACCAACGCGGATTCATCAACAACCCACTCCACGTCTGGTTCTTCCTCACCAACCCTCCACCGCAACTGAAAGAAGATCGAGAATGGGAGACACTGATGCACGCGATAGCACTCGCAGGACAAGACTTCGAACCATCGACTGGGAACGAGTCCTCACCGAACTCGACAGACACCCCGCTGGAACCCCCGTTCTAGTAGCCGAACTCGACCAGTCCATCCGCACCCACATCAAGCAGGGCCGCTACCCGCAGATCAACCCTGCCCTGTACGACGTGTGGACAGTCGGGATCTCCGGCTCCCGCACGAGAGCGAAAATCTACATGGCTCGGAAGCCATGAGACGACGCGCATTCGAATGGGAACGCCTCATTGCCCGCTATTTCTCCGCCGAAGCACTCCCCCTCACATGGGACGGAGCCAAGCGAAGGTACACGGGCATCGCAGGGCACGAGATCGCCCGGGTCAACTCATCCGACCCAGCGAACCTCGGCACGTGGAAGAAACTCCCCGAACGGTTCAAGTACGTGGAGGACCGCACCGACAAGCGGGTCATCCTCATCGTCAACAACGCGCGATTCGGGGACGGCGTCGAGGACAGTCTCGTCGTCATGCGGCTCGGAACATTGACGCCGCTACTCAAGGCACTCGTCAACAACGACAAGGAAAGGTGGAGCGATGCTCCCAAGGATCAGCGGTGACTTCTCCGTCACCAACGAGCCGGAACTCCGGTTCAACGACAACGGGCAGGCGTGGTTGAAGATCCGCTGCGTCGCCAAGGACAGGGCGTACGACGCCGACGCGAAGGAGTGGAAGGACTCCGGTGACCCGTGCTACATCGACGTTCTCATCTCGGGTAAGGCTGCGGAGAACACGTACAACTCGATCAAGGTGGGGACAGGGATCGTCGTCACCGGCACCCTCACCTACCGTGAGTGGGAAGCGAGCGACGGTTCCCGGCAGCGCGCCCACCAGATCCGCGCCAACAGCATCGGCGTTGACCTGCGGTTCGGGGAGCGTCCCGAGCCGGGAGAGCAGCGCCGCGACACGATCCCGAGCGGGGCACAGGATGAAGCCCCGTTCTGAGCATGAGCGCACCATCAGGGCCTGCTACCAGCGGGCGTTGACGCGTCTCAGGCAGTCACACGACGAGGAGTTCAGCCTGTTCCTCGGCGAGGAGTACGAGAAGGCTGGAGTAACGATCAGGAGGCGTGCATCCCGCATGTCCAAGACTAAGGAGAAGGCAGCACATGAGTGACGAGATGAAGAAGGACAACGCACGGAACAAGGCGTACACATCGGCGATGACGGCGCTGCGTGAGGCGCACCGGGAGGAGTTCGACGCCCTGCTGGGGGCCGCGTACGAGACTGCTGGGCTGGAGCCGCGGAAGCGCCGCACCCCGGCTGAGATCGAGGCTGAGAAGGTCGCCAAGGCGGCTGCTCGGGAGGCCAAGGTCGCGGCGAAGCGGGCGGCGAAGATCGAGGCGCTGCAGCGGGAGATCGATGCTCTCAAGGGCGGGGTGCCGTTCACCCTGCTGGAGGACGCCGAGGACCCGATGAGCGTGTTCTCGGAGGCGTAGTCCGAAAGGACTACATGCGAGTGGCCCGGTCGGGTGTTGACCTAACCGGGCCACTCTGCAAGACTTCGCTTGCCAGTCAGGTTCGCAGCCTGATGGCAAGCACCAACGCAGGTAAGGTCTGCGTCAGGAACATTCTGACACACGCCTCTTGCGTTGAGCAAGGGGCCTTTTCTTTTGGGCTACCGCTGGAGCGGCCACCGGGTTCGTGTGGCACGCGATGACTGTGCAGAGCGGCCTATGTTCACCCTGAGGCTCAAACCCACGGCTACGTGGTTGAGTCCTTTTGCGGGGTGGACTCCCGAGGAACACGCGGTGTAGATGCGGTCACGAAAGTGATGAGGTGAGACGGAGGAACTATGCCTTCCAGCGTGGTTGCTTTCCGAGAATCGACGACGTCGTCAACAACGGAACAGGACAACAGACAGGAGCGAACATGCCAGTAAACCCATACACCACCGCCTTCATGAAAGCCCTACCAGCCGCACTCAGACCCAACCCCTACTCGGTAGACGAGTACGTCATGGAAGCCATCCAAAACGGATGGACCACCGACACCCTCGCCGCCGCCTGCTACGCCAAAGATCGCAACCCCAACCCAGCATTCGTCGTCACCAACGTCAGACACCTCTGCAAATACCCACCGACAACCACCACAGTCGCTAGCAAGAAACCACTCATGCACATCCGCTGCGACCAGCACGACGACTGCGAACTGTGCCGCTGCAACGGCGACATCACCCACCACAAAGCAATCCCCATGCCCGACTGGTTCAAAGACAGATTCAAAGACGCACTCGGACGATTCGGACACATGCCATGACCCGCAGACTCCGCCGCAAACGGCTCATCGACTGCCCCGACTGCGGCTTCCCCCGACTCGAAGGAGACGACTGCACCTACTGCCCACTACTAGACAAATGGAGCAAGCGTGGCTGAACACGTCTGCTACAAGTGCGGGAAGCACGCCATCTTCCTCACCACCGACGGAAAAGACATCTGCCGCTGGTGCCATCCACCATTCGACAACGACACACGCAACGCCCTCAACAACATCCGAACAGCAGGCATGCTCCCAACCGCACCCGCAACGCCTGTGACAGAACCCTAGGAGACACCATGAGTAACAAGACCATGCTCGTCATCACCAACCCCACCCTCGACACCCTGTTCAACAGCATCGTCGCCCTCTCAGAGATGGGCGTGTCCGATGCAGCCACCTCAGACGCCGAGCGCCGGGCAATCCGAAAGGAGCAGAACCGTGGCTAGTGGAACGTGCAACCTGTGCGGCGAGCGGCTGCCACTTGAGCAGGTCATCGAGCACCTGCGGGTGATGCACCCCGATGACTACGGCGACGGCCCTGCCACCTGGCCGGACGGCGAGCCCGTCGTCATCGACACGACTCTGGCACCGGAGGACTTCACATGAGCATCCAGCGGTGGCTGGTATCCGACCTATACGAGATGCCCGACGACTACTACAACCCGCTGGCAGGCGTCGTCACCTACGCCGACCACGTCGCTGAAATCAACGACCGCTTCTGGTCGCAGGTAGACAAGTCAGGCGAGTGCTGGGAGTGGACGGGAGGCATGTTCTCCACGGGCTACGGATCGTTCTACATCGGGAAGGACCGCTGGCGAGCGCACAGGTACTCCGCGCTGCTTGCCTACGGCCCCTACCCACAGGAAACCGTCGTCTGCCATACCTGCGACAACAGGAAGTGCGTGCGCCCCGACCACCTTGTCTTGGCTGACCACAAATGGAACGCCGAGGACAGGGAGGCCAAGGGACGTGGTCATGACGCCAACAAGACCCATTGCCCGAAGGGTCACGAATACACCGAGGAGAACACCCGCCTGAACAACAAGGGTCACCGCCGCTGCCGTACGTGCGAGAGCGCCCACAACAAGAAGTGGAGGGACGAGCATGGCCGAGTTGATGTGTGAGTGCGGTCAGAGCCATGAGTCGCACGTCGCTGCCGTTGCAGAAGCCGAGCAGAAGTGGGACGCGAAGGTAGGCACCGAAATGCGCGCTACGTGGGAACAGGGCTACGAGCAGGGCCAGACCGACGAGCGGGAGAAGTGGATCGCTGAGTGTGAACTGATCGCCAAGACCGATGACGGATCAGCGACAGCCAAGCGAGCAATGGAATACCTGCTGGACACTCTCGCTGTAATCGACGGGGAGGCAAGCACATGAGCATGTCGCACAAGCGGCACTCTGACGACAGGTGGGTGGACGAAATCCGAATCACCACCGCCCCTCGTTGGAAGGAAAGCGAACTATCCGGCGACGAATGGCGGTTCTCCTACGCCGCCACCCTGTACCGCAAGGGCGTGGCAGTAGGGACCTGCTTCGGTGGGTCGATGTCACAGATACTGGCGCGTTTGACTGTCGCCGCAGTAGACGGATTCTGCCCAGCCAACCAGCCGTGGCCCAAGGAGCAGACACCGGGCCACTCGTATGGCGACGGCTACCTATGCGATCAGCCGGGCTGCCCGGACCGCGCGGTGTGGAGAGGAGTTATGTACCGCGAATGGGACAACGGCAACGAGGTCGACTCAGCACTCACCCGCTACCGGGTGTTCTGCGACAGGCATAAGCAGCGGGGCGACTGCGATCTGGAGGATGCCGACGACAACTACGCGTGGCAGCGGTTGGAGGAAAGCGAATGAAGCGGCTTAGGATCAGCGGTGACGGGTTCTTCTACGCGGTAGAGGCAGAGGACGGGGAGTTCGTTTCCTACGTCGATGCCGTCGCTTCCGTCGCGGAAGCCTGCTGGCTCTGGCCGGGGTACACGAACGAGGACGGCTACGCACGCAAGAACGGCGTGGGAGTCCACCGCATCATGTGGGAACTCACCTATGGCCCGATCCCCGAAGGATTGGAGATCGACCACCTCTGCCGCGTCAGGAACTGCATACGGCCAGATCACTTGCAGGCTGTTGACCACCGGACGAACACGATGCGTGGCGGAACGATACCCGCTTACAACGGGGCCAAGACGCATTGCCCGCAGGGGCATCCATACGACGAGCAGAACACCCGCATCGACAGGTTGGGCAAGCGGTACTGCCGTGCTTGTGGGAACGAGCGGCGTCGTGCTGCAAGGAAGGCAGGTAAGCCATGAGCCATCTACCCGAGTGCGACAAGTTCACGGGCGGATCTCCGCTTGGCTGTATTTGCTCGTATCTGCGGGAAGCCGAGCAGCGGGGGCGTGAATCGTCCTATCTCGCCTACCGACCGACCCAGATCATGGGTCCAGCGGGAGAGCGCCGCATCGTGCAAGGCGGTGGGCTTGCTGGCTACAACGAGGGCTACGAGCAGGGCCAGCGGGACGCCATCGCCAAGGCCGTGTCGGCGGTGGAAGCCCTGTATGTGCCGGGGTGGCCACCGACCAACGATCAGGTCATCGCCGCGATCAAGGCGGTGGGAGATGAATGACAACATCGAATGCAACCCACGCATAGCGTGCCGTTCACGCACAGACGGCCATTGGGAAGCAGTACACGCAGCATGGACACTGGACTATGCCGCTGGCTACAAGCAGGGCTGGGATGACTGCCAGAAGGCAGTGGCAGCGCAGCAGGGAATGCGCTTGTCAAGGGACGCCACCGACACTCAACGCAATGCGGTGAACGTCACAATGCCACGCTCCGGCACTAAGGGTGCGGCACTATGGGAACTCTTTCTCGACGCCAACAAGGTCACCGGCCTGACAGACGACGAGATTGAACGCAAGACCGGGTGGTCCCACCAATCGGCATCAGCGGCTAGGAATGCGCTGATGCGGAGAGGGCTTCTCAAGGACTCAGGGAAGCGTCGAAACAATCGACGGGGACTGCCGTGCATCGTTTGGGTGCGTGTGAGTCCTGAGAGATCGGAACCTGATGATCGACGCAATGATCCTGACCCTAGCCCTGACGGCACCTACCCCGGAAGCACCGGAGACGAAACGGTTCTACTCCATCTCCAGAAGTACGGTGAACTCTGGTGAGCGACGACAACGTGCGAAGTTCGACCCAGCCAAGCCCACGCGAGCGAAATGGGCACTGCCAGTATTGCGTGGGGCCGCTGCCATTCCATCTCCGTACCTGTCCTTCGCTCGGTGCGTACTGGAAAGAGAGAGCGGCGGAACACTCAGCCGCATTCAATCTGGCGTTGGCGCGAGAAACCCAGCGTCGTCTGCGTCAGGACGCTGGCAGTTCCTCGACCGCTCGTGGAGATCGGGACTCTCGCACATGGTCGCGGAAAGGCTCAGGGATCACGGCCTCTCGAAGGCTGACAGCAAGAAGGTCCAAGGCTGGCTCGCGGCGCACCCCATCTACCAGTGGCACGGCTACTACCAGAATGCAGGATTTGTTTCAGTTGTCACCGAAGGAGGGTGGAGACATTGGTATCAATCAGGAAGCCCGTGCAACGGACTCGCGCCGGGATAGAACAGCGGTTCTGGGCGAAGGTTCGTAAGACAGCAGACTGCTGGTACTGGACTGGCGCACCCGACAAGGATGGATACGGAACGCTGAACAAGCCGGGATCTCCAACAAGGAAGATCAAGGCGCACAGGTTCTCGTTCATGCTGCACTACGGACCTATCCACGATCATGTGATGGTTCTTCACCGCTGCGACGAGCCATCGTGTGTTCGCCCTGACCATCTGTTCGATGGTGACGCTAAGGCGAACGCGATGGACATGAGCGACAAGGGTCGGGGGCGCGAGCAGTCGAAGGAAATCTGCGTCAACGGCCATCCACGCACGCCTGAGAACTCCTACACACGCAAGGACGGCAGCGGCAACAACCGTCAATGCCGTGCGTGTGACAGGGAACGAAAGCGTGAGGCTAGGGCTACTACCAAGACGCGGGTTTCGTGGCTGTCGTCAGCAACGGAGGCCGACATCATTGGAATGGTGGCTCGCACTCCTGCTAGATGCTACGGGGACGGCGACCACTACTGGTGCAAGTTCAGTGAAAGCGACGACTTTTTCTGCATCTCGTGTGGCAAGAAATACAACTGAGAGGAGACACCATGTTTAACGTCGACTACCGGATCTTCTGGATCCTCACCGCTATCGTCGTGGTCCCGGCATTCATCGTCGGCGTCCTCCGCTACCTGTGGACAGCAGCGGAGAAGCGTGATGGGAAGCGGTGAGTTCACCGAAGTCACCCGCACCCTCATCAAAACTCGAGCCGGGCAGCGGTGTGAGGCGTGCGGGGCGCGCATAGAAGGCTCCGGGCAGATCCATCACCGGCAGCCACGGGGAATGGGCGGATCCCGAAGGCAGGAGACACGCTCAGCCGCTAACGGCGTCTACGTGCATCCGAGGTGCCATGCGGAGATTGAGTCCCGTAGGAAGCGTTCTGCGGCCCTCGGGTTCCTCGTCGGCGTCGGCAGATCAACGGAGGAGGCACCGATCAGGCTGTGGGACGGCTGGTGGCTGCTCCTGCCGGATGGTTCGCGTCAGCCAACCTCACCAGCGCCCTGATGTCGATCGCCCCTGTCATGTCCCTGCGGGACCACAGCGGTGACACCTGACGGGTGTTCCGTGCGTGGTCGGCGATCATCTTCCTGACAAGGGCAACGGACACGTCCAGTTCGTCGCCGATCTGGTGGATGCTCCAGCCCGCTGCCTTCAAGTCGAACGCGGTCCGCTGGTAGACGGCGAGGAGCCTGTCAGAGAAGTCTGCTTTGATCGTCTTGATCTGGTCGAGGCGGAGCAGCGGATCCGGCTGTGTCTCAAGCGGATCGAACACTTCCACCATTGCACGATGGTTGAGATAAGCAGTCATGTTTGTTAAGATACACCCACAACAACAAGGAGACACCATGCCACTCACCAACGCCCAAATAGACCAGTTGCTAAAGGGCATCAATCCCAACCGCGTAGCGTCCCGCAAGGGCGGCGGCGGCAAGTCACTCGCCTACGTCGAGGCCTACGACATCAAGGCCCACATGATCCGCATCTTCGGCTTCGCCGAATGGTCATGGGACGTACTCTCCGCTGACCTCGCCTACGCCATCCCCCCCACCGAAGGACAGCGCAACCATCAGGTCGGCTACCGCGTCATCGGACGGCTCACCATCCTGTCCACCGGAGCCACCTACACGGAAGCAGCCGTCGGCATGGCGAACCTCCCCGACGTCGGAGAAGCCCACGACATGGCCGTCAAGACCGCTGAATCAGACGCCTTCAAACGCGCCGCCATCAACCTCGGCGACCAGTTCGGCCTGTCCCTCTACAAGAACGGGCAGACCAGCCCCGTCGTCATCGGCACCATCACACAGGACGGACCAGACAATGACAACGCCTGACTACGCGGCCCTCATCGCCGCTGACCTACGCGCCTACGACAACGCCAGCGAGCGATCCCAGCAGTCGATGAACGGCATCCTCGGCCCCAGCGACATAGGGTTCTGCCGACAGAAAGCAGCCCTCGTCACCAAAGGCATCGACCCCAGCGACCAGAAGAAAATGTGGGCCGCACAGGTCGGCACCGCGATCCACAACTACGTCGAAGCAGCACTCAAGAACGCGCACCCCGACTGGCTGATGGGCAGCATCGACAAGATCACCGTCACCGCCACCCTCCCCGACGGGGCAAGCATCAGCGGCCACCCCGACATCATCATCCCGTCAGAGAACACAATCCTCGACATCAAGACCGTCGACGGCTTCGAATGGATCCGCCGCAACGGCACCAGCGACAGCCACAAGTACCAGCGGCACCTGTACGCACTCGGAGCCATGCAGAACGGCATCCTCGACGACAGCAAACCCGTGTACGTCGGGAACCTGTACTTCGACCGCTCAGGCAGCGAACAGGACCCCATCCTCCACATCGAGGAATACGACCCGGACCTGACCGCTGTCATCGAATCGTGGATCAGCGACGTCTCCTACGCCGTCATGCACGACGAGGACGCCAGCAGAGACATCGCCCCCAGCGTGTGCGCTCAAATCTGCGAGTTCTACACCGCCTGCCGAGGCAACCTCCCCGTCCACGAAGGGCAGGAGTTCACCGAGGACCCGCAGATCAAGACCGCTATCCAGATGATGATCGAAGCCAAGGAAGCGGAGGCTCGCGCCAAGCGGCTCAAGTCAGCGGCACGACCCACCCTCGTCGGATTCAACGGAACAGACGGCGAATACCAAGTCCGCTGGGTCGAGATCCAGCCCACCTACGTCGAAGGCTTCCAGCGCGCCGGATCAATGCGCCTCGACGTTGTCCCCCTCAAGCGGGGTTAGCCTCCGGTTGCTAACCCCTACGCCTTGCCCCCGCATGCGCCCCTCGTGGCGGGGGCAAGGCCCCCAACGTTAGGAGAACACGATGCAATGCTGGGCATACAACAAGAGCGGGGTCCGCTGCGAGGAAGTGGCCGGGCATCCCGGTGACCACACCATGAGCGTGCGGTGGACGGACGAGGAGTGCTTCTCCCCCATCGTCCACCAGTTGCCCGAACCCAAGCGCTCTATGTACACCGATCCGGGCTGGGATGAGCCAGAAGCAGCCGACGCCGCATGTCTCGTCTGCGACCACCCCATGCACAAGCGCATGTGCCCCATCGACACATGCGACTGCAAGGCAGGGATCCCCAAGTGACCGAATGGCTAGCGTTCAACGTCCACGGCACCCCAGCCCCCCAAGGATCCAAGACCCGCACCAAATGGGGGATGATCGAATCCAGTAAGAAAGTCCTCCCGTGGCGGGAAGCCGTCGTCGCCGAAATCATCCGACACGGATGCCACAACAAGATGCTCGACGGGCCGCTTAACATCAGTATCAAGTTCCGGTTCAAGCGCCCGAAGTCTCACTACGGGACACGGAAAGGACAGCCATACCTCAAGCAAGACGCCCCGGTGTTCGTTACCAGTACACCTGATCTCGATAAGTGCCTGCGTTCCACTTTCGACGCGCTCACCCAGTCCGGGCTGATCAAAGATGACTCATTCATCGTCAGCGTCCAAGCGTCCAAGCGGTACAAGGACGACGACGAATCAGAGGGAGCGTTCATCGCTATCAGGCCGTTGAGCGTAGCCCATTAATCCAGCCAGCCCGCGACCTCATCGTTCGAATACAGGATGTCGATCTTCCGTGTCGTCCAATCCTTATGCCGAGGACGACGGAGCAGCGACTTCGCGCCATGCGGATACTCCCAGCCAGACGCATCCGCGCACGCCAGCAGCAGGTACTTGAGACTGTCCTTCTGAGCCGCTGTGAAATCCTTGCTCGCCCCCTTGGACATGATCTCCACTCCGAGCATGTAGTTGTTCCCCAGATTGTCAGGGATCCCCAGCGACGACCACGGTGCCTTCCCACGGAATGACCCGATACCCGCATGCCAGATCGGATACGCACAGTGCGTGTAAATATGGCCGTCCCTGTCCAGCGTGAAGTTCGCCGCTGGCACCTCATAGTGGGACTGGATGAACGCGATGACGTTCTTGTTCGCCCCAGTCTGGTTACCGGGGGCAGAGGGATTGACACTCGACGTAGCCGCCGCAGCCGTATGGTGAAGAACAAGAGCCTTCGGCATCCCGTTCCCGCGCCATCCCGTCGAACGGACAACGGACCACCTCGGCATGAACGTCAGCCATGAACTATGGAACCTCTCTCTGAGTGCCGTCCTGAGATCATCTGCGTACGTCATCAGTCCTCCTCCTCCGCTTCCCGCTCCCG
>Ga0228700_1000300_pt1 | contig 46749 bp, 46 predicted proteins | sample McNCre317_Aug_MG_FD_178019 | JGI IMG/M metagenome (GOLD analysis project Ga0228700, IMG submission 178019) | Freshwater microbial communities from McNutts Creek, Athens, Georgia, United States - 3-17_Aug_MG | ecosystem: Environmental > Aquatic > Freshwater > Creek | place: USA: Georgia...
AAAGTGCGCAACACCTTGGGCTACGAACTGCCTGTGACGTTTGCTGGAGATGGCCCGCTCACGGCCTCACTGCAATCGCAGGCCAAAGAGCTCAACCTCAAGCTCATCAACTGGGCCGGCGATGTGAGCAACATCAGCGAACTTCTCCCACAACACGAGGTGTTTGTTCTGTTGTCTGATCACGAAGGTATGCCCATCACCGTACTCGAAGCCATGCGCGCGGGCTTGTGCATTCTGGCCAGCAACTTGCCCGGCATTCGCGAACAAATCAGCACCTACCAAGATGGCGTCTTAGCGGCCAACACCGCGGATGCCGTGACCGAGAAGCTGTTGCAACTCGTGCGCGACCCGCACATGCGCAAACGCTTGGGCAAGTCTGCACAGCAACGTTTTGAAGACAGCTTCGCCGCAGAGACCATGGCCGAACGCGTGCTGCAGGTCTACCGCCAGTGCACACAAGAAGCGCAACCAGCACCTGACAGTGGTACAGATGAAAACGCTGCCCTGCCTAACAGCAACGGTCTCGTTTCAGCCTCCGTGCGCCGCCGCGATGCGCTGCAACGTTGGGCCTTGTGGGGCGTGTGGATGTTGGCCCCAAGCTTCATGGCCGCGCAACTGCTTGAAGACGCGGGCTTGATGACCTACCAGTTTGGCGAAACGCTGTGGTGGTGCATCTTGCCGTACGCCATCGCCACACACTTGCTCATGCGCGCATCCAACTTACCCGTGGCCGAGCGCAGCGGCGTGTTGTGGGTATCCACCACCGCGCCATTTGTGTTCACGCCTTTGGGCTTTGCACTGTTGCAGCAACCCTACTCGCGCGCTGCCGTGGTGTGGGCCTATGCTGCGACCACGCTGTGGCTGTGGTGGGGCTACCGCCGCCACGTCAAACACCGCGCGTTGCGCTTGGTGCACATCGACACCACCGTACCCGCGCAACTGGCTGCCTGCCTCAAACCCAACACGCTTGACCCACAAGCTGTGCAGCTCATGGCATGGAACCCAAGCAGCGACACGCCCCTACCCGCCTGCGACGGTGTGGTGCTTGACCGCCATGTGCGCAGCACCGACGAGCGCACGCGTTTGTTGGGCGAGCTGAAGATGCAGCACCTGCGCCTGTACAGTGTCGAGGCCGTGGCCGAACTCACCAGTGGCCGCAAGATGCTGCCCACCGCAGGCGACACGCTTTGGGAAATCGACAACGACCCGAGCTACGACCGCGCCAAACGTTTGTTGGACGTGGCCACTGTCATCGCACTCTCCCCTCTGTGGATGCCCCTCGCCATCGGCGTAGCATTGGCTGTGCGCTTCGACTCCAAAGGGCCCGCGCTGTATTCGCAGCCTCGCGTGGGCCGCGATGGCCAAGTGTTCACGTTGTGGAAATTCCGCAGCATGGTGCACGGCTTGCAAGCGCCGGGCGTGCACTTCGCCCAAGCAGAAGACCCACGCATCACCCGAGTGGGCCGCGTGTTACGCCGCACACGCTTGGACGAGCTGCCGCAGATCTTCAACGTGCTCATGGGCCACATGAGCCTCATTGGCCCACGCCCCGAGCAAACCGCGTTTGTGCGTGACTTCGCAGCAACCATCCCCAGCTACCCCTACCGTCACCTCGTACGCCCCGGCCTCACAGGCTGGGCACAAGTGCAACAAGGCTATGCCGACAGCGCCGACACCACACGCATCAAACTCAGCTACGACTTGTATTACGTGGCGCACTACTCGCTCGCGCTCGATTTGCTGATTGCAGCGAAAACCGTGAAAACGGTGTGCACAGGTTTTGGTGCACGATAAGCCGATGAACGCCCGTCGCATCCTGTTGCTAGAAGAGCCCTCATGGGGCGGCGTGCACACCATGACCCGCACCTTGGCCGATGCCCTCAGCGCACAGGACTGGCAAGTGACTGCGCTGCCTTGGCAACAAACGCAATGGCCCACCTTGGTGAGTGCAGCCAAACAACATGACGTGATCGTGGCCACCCACAACTTTGGCCCAACCTACTGCGGCGCGGCGCTCAAAGCCATCACGGGCAAGCCCCTCGTCAGCTGGGTGCACGGCCCGTTGATGGATGTGTTGCACGAGGCGAGCACATCGGCGGTCAAAAAACTTTGGCTGCGACTTTTATACAAACAAGTCAGCCAGTTTGTGTGCGTCTCGCGCACCACGCAAGACTCGTTGCTCAGCTTCATCACGCTGGGCAAACAACAACGCTGCACGGTGGTGCCCAACGGCATTGCCCCCCTACCCGAAGGCCAAATCATTCATGTGCACGCAGGCCATGGTGGCGAAGGCATGCCGCCTTTGTTGCTGGGTTATGTGGGGCGTTTGTCGACAGAGAAGCGCCCGCACCTGTTGCTAGACACCTTGCGCCACTTGCCGGATGAAGCACAGCTAGGCATCGTGGGCGAAGGCCCCATGCACCGCAAGATGATTCACGACGGCATGGACCTCATGTACCAAGGCCGCGTGCATTTTTTGGGCAAACACCCCAGTGGCGCGAGCCTGTACACACCGTGGCAAATGACGCTACTCACCTCGCGCTACGAGGGTTGCCCCATGACGGCACTCGAATCCCTCGCCTGCGGCGTGCCCTGTGTGTCGCTGCCCATCCCCGCCATGCGCGAGCTGTACGACCTTGATGCGCCTTATCTCTTGGCCCGTGGCGATGCGCCTGTGTCGTTGGCCGAAGCCGTGATGACCACCCTCAGCCTGCCCGAACAACAAGTGCGCGACGACATCGCGCGCATCGTGGCGCGGCATCACATCGATGGTTTTGTGGGCAACTGGCAAGAGGTGCTGCGCGCATGTTGAAACCCACCCTCTGCATCCACTTCGTGCGCGGCGGCCCCGCCTATCTGCCTGAGATTGACGCCTACGTTGACTTCATCACCCAACGCGGCCACCAAGCCTTGGTGCACGACACGGGGGCCACTGTGCCGCTCAACGCGCAAGTGGTGTGGTGGATGTGCGGGCGCGTGCCCAGCGCCGAAGCGCGTCGCTTGAAAAACGCGTTTCACATCCACGAATACGCGTCCACCTCCGCCCCACCCCACGCGTGGCTCAAAGACTTTGTGAAGCACTGGACTCAGCCAAAGCCTGACTACCGTTTGTTTCAAAACGGCTGGGTGCGCGAGCGCATGGGGTTTGACGATGGTGTGCCGCATGCCCTGCGCGACATGGGCGTTGGGCCTGCGTTTTTCGATGCCGCAAAACAGCCCTGCACACAAGAGTTTGACTTGGTCTACTTAGGCGAGATGAATCGCCTGCTGCCCTTTGTGCCGCTACTGCAAAGCATTCATCACGCAGGCCGCAGCTTATTGCTGGTGGGCGATGTGCCTGACGCCTTGCAAACTCAGCTGCCTGCCAGCGTGACATGCACTGGCCGTGTGCCGCATACCGATGTGCCTCGCCAACTGCACCGTGCACGCTTTGGGCTCAACTTGGTGAGCAACATCGAGCCCTACAACCAACAAACCTCCACCAAACTGTTGGAGTACTGTGCCGCAGGCTTGCCCGTGGTGAGCAACGACTATGCATGGGTGCGCTACTTTGCCGCGCACCACCAAGGTAACTTCCACATGCTGCGTGACGACCCCAACAGCTGGGAGCCCAGCTTTGGCGACGCGCTAGAAGCCTACCCCTATGTTGTGCCAGATGTGTGCGAACTGGCTTGGGAAAAGCTGCTGGCCAAACTGACCATTTGGAAACACTTGCACATCGCATGAACACCAGCCGCGTCATTGCCTTGTCCAGCGCTGCGGCATTTGGCACGCAGGTGGCGTTTGCGCTTATCACGCTACGCTTGTTTTCGCCGCAAGAGGTGGGTGAATTTTCGGTCATCAGCCAAATTGGTTTTTTCTGGATGACCTTGGCCCTGGCCCAATCGCAACTGGGACTGCTTGCCAACCAACACCTCCCTGCCCACATCGCCGCACAACACGCATGGCGTGCCAGCGCCTTGCGCGGCTTGGCCTTATTGCCCATTGCTGCGCTGGCCGTGTGGTTCAGCCAACTTAGCCTGTGGCCTGCGTTGTTGTGGGCGCTGCTATTGGCCTTTTGCCAAATGGGATGGGGGCTGGCACAAAGCTTCACCCTTCGCGTGGGTTCGGCTTGGCAGCAAGCCGCGGTGCGTGTACTGCCACCTGCCACCGCAGCAGCAACGGCACTGACGGCCGCATTGGCAGGAGCCACCTTCGGCTGGCATGGCCCAACCCTGCTGCTGTCTGCACTCTTAGGCTACGCCGTAGGTGCCGCTTGGCTAGTGCCGGCCTTGCGTGCGCACACCATAGACGGGGCAGAAATAACGGGGGCGCCCTCAAGCCAAACGCAGTCCGATCCGCGCAGTGCTGCACTGCGTATGGCACACACCTTGGTCGACGCCTTGCTAGCCACCGCCATCGTGGTGGTGTGGCAGCGTCTGTATGGTGCAGAAGAAACCGGCTACATGAGCGCCTTATTGCGCGTGCTTGGATTTGTGCCTGCTGTGGTGCACATGGCTTGGGCACAAGTGGCATTGGCCCGTGCAACAAGCCATAACGAACAAAACCACCTCACCAGCCCTTGGTGGGTCGGCCTTGGCGGATTTGCCTGCGTAGTGGCACTGGGGGCGCTATGCGCCATCGCCTTGTACAGCGGCTGGCTAGATGAGCGCTGGAGCGGAGTGTGGCCCTACATTGCGCCGTTGGTGCTGTGGCAAGGCAGTGCTTGCTTGTCTGCAGCGTTTGCGCATCGGCCATTTCAAACTCAGTCGGCTAAGGCTTATTCGTGGGCTTGCATTACCCTCAGCATGGTGCAATTTATTGTATTGTTTGCACCTATCGGCCTAACTCAATCTATAGCATCAGTGCAGCAAATTTCGGCATTTGCTTTTATTAGCTGCCTGGGTCTACTGAGTTTGACAGTCTGGATGGCTAGATTTAAATAAAACACCAATCTTTATGCTGGTTTGGATTCCAAAAAGTCCAATGACTTCGGCGCGAGAAATATCAAGAGAACAAGCATTGTGAAATGCCCCTCCTCCATATCGATCATCATCGAGTTAGTTGTGATGCTCAGCATGAATAAAAACACGAAAACTAACAGTCCAATACGCTGTACTTCGTTTTCTTTTTTCATCGCCAGACGACAAGCTTGAGCAAAAATTGCCAAATAAAGCGCAAGCCCAACAAGTCCTTTGGTAGCCAAGATATAGATGTACTCGTTATGAGGGTTTGTGAACACGCTTAAGTTCGTCACGCCCCCCATCTTTGCATTCATTGCTTGAAATAGCACTGGAAAATCGATCGACCCGACACCAATCCAAATGTGCTGAACGACAACAGCCCAAGCCGAAACATAGAACTGCATCCGTATGCCTACGGATGTTGCGTTATTCGCACGCTCAACTGCGGTCTGATCTAAATACTGATTCACTTCTAAAAATGCCATTGCCATGCGACTTTGGACGACTGGTGAAAGTACGGCCGCAACAAGCACAGCGATCACTCCTAGGACGACACACCATTTGTATCTGCCAATAAAAAGTCGCCTATAGTTCAAAGCAGACCAAACAACAAAACCCGCAGCCAATTGCAAATAACCTGTTCGTCGCTCGCTAGCGATAAACAAGGAAGCAATCAGCAACAACATCGGCACAGCTATTTGCCACGAAAATTTTGGCCGAACCAACTGCATTTGAGCCAACACAAAAATTAGACCCACCAATGTCTGCCCATACATATGAGGAGCCGTCGGCCAAAAATATTTCCCTGGTGGCAAATATCCAATCATTACTAGAAATAAGTTTACTGTTGCAAGTGCAATTACGGTTCCAAATAATGCCCATAGTGCAATACGTGCAAAAGTGGCGTTTGAAAATAAGGGCCACAAAAGCACGATAAAACCGAAAGTGCGCATATCGTGAAGCATCGCCAGAGTCGCATCCCAAATGTCATGACCAGCGATTAGATTTGACATCCAATCCCACATACAGATAACAACAATCAACCCCAAAAATCTTAGTGCTTCTGTCTTTTCTGCGGTTTCAAATTTAAAATGCCCCCACCCCCATGGCGTAGTGAGCAAAAGCATTAAGACCATGATGTTTGTTCCAGCCACGGTCGTAAATAATGAAAGACCAAGAATCAACGCAAACAAACTTGCGAACTTCATATGTGTAGGAAAAGTATTCATACTATCTCTCTCAAGTTTTGAGTTGCAACGCTATTGCGTCTATCGTCATGATAAAGGCGAATTAGCCACATCACCGCCACAACTTGCCCGGCCAACATACCGTAAACCCAGAAAACAGGTTCATAACGAGCCATGGGATACCCTATAGCAACAGTAATAATCAATATGACTAGATTGACAATAAATACCATGCCATTTCTTTGCGCAAAAACAAAATAACCTGTCAACACGTGCTGACTCAAGTACAAACTTAGCCAAAGAGTAAATATCAACATCACAGGAGTAACCTTGACTGCTAAAGGCTGTGACACATACATGGTTAGTAAAGTCTGACCGAAGAAGACAAACAACACAGATGCTCCTATACCGAAAGAAACACCTAGTTTCAGGAGCCCCCCCACCTGAGTCCAATAATCAACTCGCTTCTCATAGAACAGTGAGGCCAAACGAGGGTAAGCTGCCATATAAAGCGCGACAATAACCGAAGCAATTAAGTTAAACAATCGCTCCATAGAGGCATATGCGTTGGTCGTAAGGGCGTCGGAGAGCTCATTGACAACAACTGTGCCTAAAGTTGCTGATACAAGTTGCAACAACTGTGTAACAACGATGGGCGCGTTCTCCCATAATTGCAATGCATCCATTTGATGCCATGCAGCATTCGATTCTTTGAGCTCATCATTGGCATATAAACGATTACATAACCACCAAGAACCTAGCCCCAAGAAGGATGTTGGAAATATCAAAATAAGAACCACGGCCAAACCACTCACCAGTGGATCCAAACTAAATACCTTATACGTTATAAAGTAAATAGTAAAAAAACTTGCTGCCACACCGAACAAAGCAAATGCAACCCCACTAGAAAAATCTGAGCGCGCCTGAAGCAACCAGTTTGAATTAACAGCCGTCGCGCTTAACAATAAAGCAAAGCCAATCAAATAGATTGCTATAGATTGAAAGTAAAAATAGCCAATAACACCTAACAGGGAAACAAGTCCAATTAGCAAAATTATTTTTATCCGGATAGACGTATGCCAGATGTGAGCGACCTCCGATTGATTTCCCGCTCTAGCAAATGCGGCAGGGGCGCTCCAATTAAAACCGAACTGAATCAACAGAGAAAAGTAGTAAACAACCACCTGTGCAACCAGAACAGTTGCCATAATTTGTGGGTCAACGCACCTTAGCAAAAGAGGCATAAAAATTACGCCAGAGAAACCCAACAACCCCATTAGAAGTAGCTGCCATATAAAGCTGGGAATTGTTTTTTTACGATTCAACAATTAGCCTACCTTCGCACTGTGCATCCAAATCCAATCAACAACCATTCCTTCTGGTTCATACCCAGAAACAAGTCGTTTCATTAAATTTAAAAAAAGCGGTGCATCATTAGCACCAACGGCCAAATTCAGTTCGTCTAATTTTTCTTGCAATACATCCCAAGGTAAAAACTCTTCATTCGCCCTCATGATACGAGCATGTTCAGTGGGAAGAGGGTTGTCACCAATCAACAGCTCTTCGTACAATTTTTCGCCTGGTCGCAGACCTGTCACAGCAATTTCTATAGCGCCCTTCGGATTTTGATCACTCCTAATACTAAGCCCCGACAGCTCAATCATTCGCTTCGCCAAGTCGAGAATCTTCAGTGGCTGCCCCATATCAAGAACAAAAACATCGCCGCCACTTGCCATGGCACCTGCTTGAATGACTAGTTGCGCGGCCTCAGGAATTGTCATGAAATACCGAGTAATTCTTGAATCCGTCAAAGTAATCGGACCACCTGAAGCAATTTGCTTACGAAACAAAGGAACGACTGAACCAGATGACCCCAAGACATTACCAAATCTCACCATGCTGTACCGAGTGCCTCGACCCTGGACAGCAACAAGATGCGCTTGCGCTTGCAGCACCATTTCAGCTAGTCTTTTACTAGCCCCCATTACATTTGTGGGACGAACCGCCTTATCAGTGCTGATCAAAACAAAATCATCGACACCAAATTGGTTAGCCTGCATTGCAGTGACCAATGTGCCAAAAACATTGTTCCTAATTCCTTCAGCGGGGTTGTGCTCGACTAGTGGCACATGCTTATAAGCAGCAGCATGATAGACCGTTGAAGGTCGCCAAATTCGAAATATCTCCCCCATGCGAGCTTGATTCTGAACGTTAGCAAGCAAGGGAATTAATATAGTGTCCGTTGATTGCGACAGCTCATGATGAATCGCATACAAAGCAAACTCACTTGCCTCAATCAAAAGTAACGTGGCAGGTTTTTCTTTTACTATTTGCCTACACAGCTCCGAACCAATTGAACCACCAGCCCCAGTCACCATGACGACTTTTGAGGTAATGTTTTTACTCAACATCTCAGAATCTGGAGGCACTGGATCCCGACCTAGCAAATCCTCAATATCCAATTCTTTTAGATCTGAGACGCTCACTTTACCGTGTGCTAAATCAGTCACATTAGGCAAAGTGCGCACTACAACTTGCGCTCCACGTACTATTTCCAATATTTCATTACGACGAGCGCGCGAAACAGATGGAATCGCTAAATAGATCTGATTGACCTGCAACTTAGAGATGACATCCAACATATCAGCAGGGCTATAGACCATTAGTCCATTCATCACATTGCCATGCAGGCGACTATCATCATCCATTAAGCCAACCAATACAACTTCGGCACTCGCTTTAAGCGCTGCAGCAAGTTGTCGCCCAGCAGAACCTGCACCATAGATTAATACCCGAGACTCAGTTGCACGACGTGTCGTCATTCTGTGCGTATTAAGCCAAACAGGGGGCGCAATCCTTGACCCAACAAGCAAAATCAACATCAAAAAGGGTTGTATCAGCCCAACAGTGCGCGGAACACCTTCGACGCCAAAGGCCGTGAACACGGAAGCATAGATAACACCGTAAAGCACTATTGAACGAGCCACTGTAAGCATAGTGGCAGATCCATTAAATCGAAAAATTGTCAGATAAAGACCTGATGTAATAAAAATTGGAATGGCAATCAACACGGAAGCTAGCGTCGCCAGTTGTAATCCGGGATCTGAAAACTCATAAACAACTCCGACGCGCAAGTAAAAAGCGCTCCAAGCAGCAAAAATACAAATAAAAATATCAATCATTAAAAAGATTGCACGTTTTGCAAAACGCGGGAGCGCAAGAACAGATGATATGTATTTATTAAATATTTTCATATGCCGTCAACTAAAAAATCGAAAATTCATATCATTGCAAAATATTACGATTATTAACTTTTACGAAAGTGAAAATCAAAAGCACTCGCTTAAGCAAAGGGACTTCATTCTCCAAAAAACTTAAGAGCATAGAGGCGAGCAAGACAAAAAGTGTACTCTTTGCCAAGATGTTAACCATCAATCCGAAATAACCAAGTATATTAAATAATAAAAGTTGGCTGCATGCCAAAAATAAACATCCTAGCAATGCATATTTTAACAACTTATTTTTGAACAAAACAAAATACGGGATACACATAATTAGAAATATCAAACGATAGTCCCAATTGCTACTGAGCAAGAATGTTCCAACATAAATACAAGCGCCAAGAAAGAACCAATACTCACTCTCAGCATCAGAACTCTCAACACTAAAATCAAAAAACTTTATCCTCCAGACGTGCGCAACCAATATACAGACAATAAAAATAACAGTCAACCAAAGCTGAGAGATTTTTAAAGACATCATCGCAGCTGCCGCCGCAATACTTGCGATCCCGTAACTAAGCCCGGCCGAAACTGGTGTTCCAGCACGAATTAAAAGCAACTCGTGCCACATCCAAGAAAAAATGGCAAGACATATAGAAACTAATATCAACAATATTTTTTATCCTTGATGAATACAGGCAGCACAAGAACAGGAAAAATTTTCAGCGTTGTTGCCGCTGCTATTGGCAACACTCTAGAGAATGATGTGATCTTGGCTGATAAAAAAAGCAATGTAAATACAATCAAATCGCTATTTCCACGCTCCACAGCCAACAAGGCGGCGCCAGACAAGACACAAAAAAGAGCCCAAATCGAGTCAGACTTGGAAACGATGCTATAACAACAGTACAAAAATCCGAACACAGCAATCAACACGAACACCAGATAGTTTGCTTCATTATTCAAATCCAACATTTGTGCTATCGCAATCCAAATAGAAGGATAGTTCATGACACGGCCCCAAGGATCGCCTGGATTATTAATTTGAGGATTTAGACCTTGAGCAATAGACTGAAGCGCGCCTTGAACTGTTCGCATATCAGCAAAAACAGGTGTCATCGTCGGTATCAACAATCCCTTCCAAGTCGATGCCCACCCAATCGTGACAATAGATATCGCAATCAACAGCCAGGCCACAATAAAACTGACACATAAAAAACGCTTCTTAAGCTTCATAATAATCACTTACGGTCTGGACTTGAAGATGGGAGTTTGGAAATGCAACAGTGCTACTGCGACCTCTGCATATTTGTTCAACAGAGCCTTGTATCAATTCATCTATCGAAGGATCGCTATCAAAGTCGCAACAAGGATGCGCAGGTCATCAAAGAAGGTTCTAGTTCTTACGTAGTCCAAGTAAAAGTGAATTTTCTTTGGCAATACTTCTTCTACATAAGTTTTATGAGGATCAATGGCTTGTGACAATATTTCATTTTCGTCTTTGTACTCAATAGACGCACGATCGGTAATTCCCGGTCTAACAGACAAGATGATTTGAATAACTTCAGCAGGATAGCAGGCAACATATGCTGGGACTTCGGGTCTTGGGCCTACAAAGCTCATAGAGCCAACAAAGACATCTATCAATTGTGCAAGTTCATCCAGTTTGTACTTACGTAAAACATTTCCAACTTGGGTAACCCTCGGATCCGCACCAACAGTAATTTGTAGGCCATGGCGCTCCGCATCAACAACCATTGTGCGAAATTTATGAATTCGAAAGGTTTTGCCAAAACGCCCGACACGCTCTTGTCGAAAAAAAATGGGGCCAGGCGACTCCCATTTAATCGCAATCGCAATCGCAATGAACAAAGGCGAAAGTAAGACTAAGCCAATGCCACTAGCGATTAAGTCAAAGATCCTTTTAGCAATCATGCCAAGGCCTTTTTCACAGCCATCACAACGCGATCGACATCGAAATCTGTCATGCGCGTATAGATGGGGAGAGACAACGTCCGTTCATATATGGCTTGACTTACTGGAAACATTTCTTGAGTAAGCTGGTACGCATCTCGCCAGTAGGGCTGCAAATGTAACGGGATGTAATGCACGCTACAACCGATGCCTTGTTCAAACATACGCTCAACAAATTGGTCTCTTCCAACTTGCACCGTATCTGCCAAGCGAATCACGTAAAGATGCCAAGAATGGACATCACCAACCTCTGAGTGCGGCGGCAAAATAATGGGCAACTCGGCCAAGGCCTTGTCATACAAAGATGCAATGTGAGCACGTTTGGCTTGAAAAAGTGAAGCTTTTCTCAACTGATGAATGCCCATTGATGCGGCGATATCAGTCATGTTGTACTTAAAACCAGGGGCAACGATTTCGTAGTACCAGCTAGGCGCTTTTGATGTAAAACGATCGAAGGCATCACGATTGATACCGTGTAAGCGCATCACGCGAGCTCGCTTTGCGATTTCAGGATTACGTGTGACAAGCATCCCACCTTCACCGGTCGTAATCGTTTTGTTGGCATAAAAACTAAAAACCGTGACATCGCTATCTAAAGTGCCCACCATCTGCCCATGACATGTTGTGGGCAATGCGTGAGCAGCATCCTCCATGACAAACAAGCCATGTTTTTTTGCAAGCACTAACAGCGCGGGCATATCTGCGGAACGCCCCGCAAAGTGCACAGGAATAATAGCTTTAGTTCGAGAGGTAATAGCCGCCTCGACTGCCGCCACATCTATGCACAAGCTTTCAGCATCTACATCCACAAAAACGGGATCTGCACCTAAATAACGAATGATTTCTGCAGTTGCTGTAAATGTGTGCGTCGTCGTGATGACCTCGTCGCCAGGCCCTATGCCTAAAGCCTCCAGGCCCAAGTGCAGTCCGGCTGTGGCAGAGTTCACAGCAATAGCCTCCAAACCATTGCATCCCAGATACGCTGCAAAGTCAGCTTCAAATTGCTGCGTTTTAGGACCAGTCGTAACCCATCCAGAGCGCAAGGCTTGAACGACTTCGGCGATCTCCTCTTCGCCAATATCAGGCAGCGCGAAAGGCAAAAAGCTAGAAGCGGTCATCGTAATTCTTTCAACATCAAAAACATAGCTCTGTGCTTGTCTTGCTTAAACTCTTGCACGATCTGATAGCCGTGCTTGCTATAAAACTGAATCGCTCTCTCATTATCCAAGACATCTGTCGTTAAGGCTAACGATGTCGCACCCATTTGCAAAGCACGTTGCTCAAATTCTTGCAACAAAAGAGATGCGGCACCGCCCCCTTTTAGCTCAGGTAGTACGCCAATACTTCTTAACACTGCGGCACCTTTGGGCACACTTGGAGAACCATCCTGAGCCATGAACTGCCTCACGATACGTGTCAAAACACGAAAAGGATTTTGCAAGACTGCAGGAATAACACTCCAAAGAAATTGCGGCAACAACTTCATTGCCAATTTTCGGTCTTTATTAGATGATGCCAACGCGCCGACAGCAAAACCACAAACACTCTTATCACTTTCGCAAACAACAAACACGCCATTGGTATTCAGTAAAAAAGCCTTGTACATCGTTTTAACAAATGAAGCACCAAGCGTTGTTAGAAAAAAACCAGGAAAGGCTTTCATATGCACAGCAGCGACTGCTGGGATATCGGCTAAGTTAGCATCACGACATGTATTGAGATTCACAGGACTCACGCCTCACACCATTGCTGAGAGTAAGCAATTAACTCTCTTGATGAGTGTTGACTCACCCCAGAAAAATAATCTTTTAGGTGAATACATTTTCTGTAAATAGTTCTATTTTTATTGCGATTCCATGCCGCTAAATCAGTCATTACAACAGGCTGAATGCCTCGCATATAGCAATCAATGATTTTTGAAGGTGAGCTATAAATTAAGCGGGCCACCGACAGAGGCACCAAAATAGCAGAGCATTTAGTAAAAACACGTTCCGTCTCGGATTTTGGCCAAGGCACAACACACTCGATACCATCTAATGCAAATCTTGAAACCTCAATTTGATTGGATGTTGCAATCAAAATACGATGTCCGTGCACGCGTGATTGTTTATAAAAATCAAAAAAACCATTATCCAACCACTGCTTCTCGATATTCCCAACGATTCCGATGGTCGGAGTTTTCTGGACATCGCCATTAGTAGACAGAACCTCTTTTTCAAATATTTCACTTGATGCTCGCAACTGCGGCAACGGGGTGTAAATACACTTACGCCGAAATCCAGGCCAAGTTGGCGCATATGAGGGAAAGGCCTCATCAATCACTAATACTTGATGGGCAAAAAATTTTGCAACAACTGATGAAATAAAGAATACTGGATAAAAAAAGCCCCAATACGGCGTAACGTAGCGCAAGCAACCAGGATAGCTGTCCATGATCCAGAGCTTAGGAGTCACCCCATGCCAACGGCAAAGGACAACTGCAATCGCTTGCGCAATGGAGCCATTCACGTTAATCCATGCGGTATCGTACGATCTGGATTCAAGAATTCTGAAAAGTCTTTTGGCATCTTGAATAAGTCCTGCTAAAGACCTCGCATTTTCAAACAGCGTGAAAGTCTGAACGCCCTTCTTCTCGTAACTTAACGCTAACCTACCACTAGGATGAGGGCGCTCTGGCGAAACACATGTTACAAAAAGACACTTAGACATTGAATAAGTTAGTAAAGTTCCCAGCTTCAAGATCTTTCTTAGCTAGCAAGGGGGGGGCATCCAGCAAATGCATTGGCCAGTCAATGCCAACGGTTGGATCATTCCACAACAAACTACGCTCAAACTCTGGATGGTAGTAATCGGTCGTTTTGTACAAAAACTCTGCACTCTCACTGGTAACCAAAAAGCCATGCGCTAGGCCAGCTGGTATCCACATTTGCTTTTTATTTTCGGCCGATAGCTCTAGCCCAAACCACTTGCCGAAGGTTGGCGAGCTTTTGCGGATGTCCACCGCCACATCAAACACTGCACCTTGCGTCACGCGCACCAGCTTGCCTTGTGCGTGCTGTACTTGGTAGTGCATGCCACGCAGCACACCTTTGGCTGACTTGCTGTGGTTATCTTGCACAAAGGTTTCTTTCAAGCCTGTGGCTTGCTCAAAGTCTCGTTCGTTGAAACTTTCAAAAAAGAAACCACGCGCATCGCCAAACACTTTGGGCTCTAAAACTAAAACCCCCTCGAGAGGGGTTTGGGAAACTTGGTACGGCATTGATCTTCAGACTCTCTGTTTTTGGGAGTCATCATAGGCGATACCTAAGCCGTTTGGGGCTAAAAAAATCAGCAATATGAGCATCATGAAGTGCCCCTCCTCCATGTCGATCACCATTGAATTAAAAGTAATGCTCAACATAAACAAGCAAACAAACATCAACAAACCTACTCGCTGAACTTCATCCCCTTTTCGAATAGCCATTCGACATGCCTGACCAAAAACCGCCAGATAAAGCATCAAACCAATCACACCCTTGGTCGCCAGCATAAACAAATACTCATTATGAGGATTTTGAAAATTAGCAAAATTGGCCTTAGCTTGTTCTGGCGTGGTCCCCATGCTGTAGTTGATAGCAGAGAATACATCTGCAAAGTGAATGCTGCCCACTCCCACCATCCAATTGCTCTGCTTGAGTAACTCCCAGATTGACGTGTAAAACTGCAATCTAATACCAACAGAGGTCGTTACACCTGCTCTTTGCTCTTGGGTCAGTGCAATGTATTGCTGAATCTCTTGTGATACCAGCGCTAGGCGCGTTTGTACGATCGTCGAACTAGCCGCGCCAAGCACCATCAACACTGCAAAAACCATGAGCCACCAACGATTTTGTTGGAGAGAGAACCTATCGCGATTCAGATAAATCCAAAGTGGCAAGCCTGCTAACAACAGAAAATATCCGGCTCGGCGTTCGTTCGCCATGACCATGGAGACAATCAAAATCGTCAATGGAAGGATGATTCGCCAAGTCGCCTTTGAGCGAACCAACCACAATTGCGCCAAAAGAAAAATTGCACCTGCACTCATTTGCCCATGCAGATGGTGCATCGTCCGCCATAAGTACTGCCCAGGTTGAATAAAGCCCAGAACCGTTGCAACCCAATTAGCAGCTGCAATCGCTACAAATGCTGTCATCACGGCATAAAGCGCATAACGAGCTAACTTTTCGATCGCAAATATCGGCCAAAGTAACACCACAAACACAAACGGCCTGAGATCATGCGACATGGCAGACAGGGCCTTGCCCGCACTTGCACCAGTCAACAAATTGGTTATCACATCCCAAGTGCACAGAGCGGCAATGAGCATGAAAAACTGAACTACTGTTCTTTTTTCAACTGGATCAAACTCAAACTTTTTCCAAAACCACGGTGCGACCAGCAGCAGCAGCAGCACACAAATATTGATACCGGCAACCGTAGTCAATAACGCAATCGCAAGCAACAACAAGACGACTTGGGTGTAAACAACCCGCCCACCTGAGCTAAACCCCATCTCAGACATTCAACAATTTCAGCAAATACTGACCATACCCATTTTTAGCTAGAGGGTGGGCCAGCTTCTCCAAAGAGGCTGCATCAATCCACTGCTGATGAAAAGCTATTTCTTCCGGACACGCCACCATCAACCCTTGGCGCTTTTGCAAAGTGCCAATGAAGCTAGCTGCTTCCAACAAACTGTCATGCGTACCCGTGTCTAACCACGCGTAACCACGGCCCATGATCTCCACATTCAATTGACCCATTTCGAGGTAGCGTTTATTGACATCTGTAATTTCTAACTCGCCACGATGCGACGGCTTTACATCCGCTGCAATGCCGCACACCTGCTCGTCATAAAAATACAAGCCTGTCACAGCGTAGTTGCTCTTGGGCTTAGAAGGCTTTTCTTCAATACTCAAGGCACGAAACTGGCTATCAAACTCCACAACGCCATAGCGATCGGGGTCATGCACGTGGTATGCAAACACGCTAGCCCCGCTGCTGCGTGTATCGGCACTGTGTAACTGCTTCACCAAATCGTGACCGTAGAAGATGTTGTCACCTAACACCAATGCACTGTGGTTTGAGCCCACAAAATCTTTACCAATAATGAAGGCTTGCGCAAGTCCATCGGGACTAGGTTGTACAGCATATTGAATGCTCATACCCCACTGACTGCCATCGCCCAACAGTTCAACGAAACGTGGCGTATCTTCCGGTGTAGATATCACCAACACCTCGCGAATACCACTGAGCATGAGCGTAGTCAGGGGGTAATAAATCATGGGCTTGTCATACACAGGCATAAGCTGCTTGCTCACGGCTTGTGTGACAGGATACAAGCGTGTGCCTGATCCACCCGCAAGGATGATGCCTTTACGTTTTTGAGTCATATCGATTCTTTTGTCTAAAGTATTTCAGCCAGCATGCGGTCAACACCTTGCCGCCAAGGCGGAAGCATCAATCCAAAAGTTTGCTGAAGCTTTTCGTTGCACAAACGTGAGTTAAGCGGTCTTTTAGCGGGTGTAGGAAACGTACTAGCAGGCACTGCTACGATTTCATTTACTGTCCAAGGTTGCGCTGGCTTCATGGCTTGAGCCTTTTCTATCACATGACAGGCATATTTATGCCATGTGGTTTCACCAGAGGCCACCAAGTGGTACACACCACTGAACGATAAGTTTTGGGTGTTGAGTACGCGACGAATTGCATGCGCCGTCACATCAGCGATCAAGTCTGCACCCGTGGGCGCTCCACACTGATCATTGATAACCGTGAGCTTGTCACGCTCTTGAGCCAAGCGCAACATTGTTTTGACAAAGTTGCCGCCTCGGGCTGCATAGACCCAGCTTGTACGAAAAATCAAATACTTGCAACCACTCGTAACGATGGCCTTCTCGCCATCAAGCTTGGTTTGGCCATACACACTTAGCGGACCTGTCCCCTCGCCTTCTTGCCTTGCATGAGTGCCACTGCCATCAAACACATAGTCGGTAGAGTAATGGACTAACCATGCACCAACTTGCGCCGCAACTTTTGCCAAAACTTCCGGCGCCTCAGCGTTTAATAACCTTGCGGATTCGGGCTCAGACTCTGCTTTATCTACCGCGGTATGAGCAGCGGCATTGACAATGAAGTCCGGCTTGTAGCTAAGCACTGTGTTTGCTAGCTCTTCGAGGTTGCTCAAGTCCCCGCAGTAGTCCGTGCTGTGGCGATCTAGCGCTAGTACCTCACCCAATGGAGCTAAGCTGCGCTGCAACTCCCAGCCAACTTGTCCGTTTTTGCCGAGCAACAAGATCTTGAGCATCGGCTTACCGCTCGCCATATTGCTTGCCAACCCATTGGCGGTAGGCGCCGCTTGTCACGCCCTCAACCCAAGCTTGGTTTGCCAAATACCACTGCACGGTTTTACGAATGCCTGTTTCGAATGTTTCTTGAGGCTTCCACCCCAAATCACGTTCAATCTTGCGCGCATCGATTGCATATCGACGGTCGTGGCCAGGGCGGTCCTTGACGTAAGTAATTTGCTCAGCGTAGCGTTTGCCATCGGCGCGAGGCTTGAGTTCATCCAATACACTGCAAAGTGTGTTCACCACTTCAAGGTTTGGCTTTTCGTTCCAACCACCAATGTTGTAAGTCTCCCCCACCTTCCCGGCCTCTAGCACGCGGGCAATTGCACGGCAATGATCCTCGACATACAACCAATCACGAACTTGCTGGCCATCCCCATAAATAGGTAATGGCTTGCCTGCTAAGGCGTTTAAGAGTACCAAAGGAATCAGTTTTTCTGGAAAGTGATACGGTCCATAGTTGTTGCTGCAGTTCGTAGTGAGAACCGGCAAACCATAGGTGTGATGCCATGCGCGCACCAAATGGTCACTTGCAGCTTTGCTAGCTGAGTATGGACTGTTAGGCTCGTAGTTCTTTGTCTCGGCAAATGGTGGGTCGGTAGGTGATAGCGTGCCATACACCTCGTCAGTCGAAACATGCAAAAAGCGGAAAGACTCTTTTTCTGTAACAGACAACTCTTGCCAATAAGCGCGCACGCTCTCTAACAAATTGAAGGTGCCTAGCACATTGGTTTCAATGAAGTCACCCGGTCCATGGATAGAGCGATCGACATGACTTTCAGCAGCAAAATTAAGCACAGCGCGAGGCTTGTACTCACTCAACAGCTTGGACACCAAGGCTCGGTCAACGATATCACCCTTGACAAAGACATGCCGCTTATCCCCCTCAAAGCTTTCTAGATTTTCTAAATTGCCTGCGTAGGTGAGCTTGTCTAAATTTACAACCTGCTCATCTGAGTCAGCGAGCCATGTGTGCACAAAATTGCTGCCAATAAAACCCGCACAGCCTGTTATCAAAATTGTCATGATGCCTATTTTAAGTGCGCAACCCCATTTCGTTTTGCACTTTTTTGTTTTTCACGAGAGTCAATATCTGATCCGCCTCGTAAACTTGTCTCACAATTTTTTTACTTTAAGCAAAGATGAACACATCCAATAGACCTCCCCCAAAAGTCTCACGCGGGCAAACGGGACCAAAAACCTCGGCTGGAAAAATCACCTCCTCTCGCAATGCCATCAAAACAGGAATTCACGTATCTGGATGGATTGATTCAACTGAGGAGTCTGAGTACCAAGATCTTTTTAATAATTTATGTCTTGAGTACAACGCACAAACCACCACGCGACTTCTCCAAGTTGAACGCATGGCCACTACCATGGTCAAAATGCGAAGGCTCCAGAAAATTGAGGCGGCTCTTTTTCAGAAAGCCAGAGGATTAGCCGAGATACGCGCCCAAGAAAAACAACTCATCCCCGCATTGGCAAGTCATAATCCTCAACAGACACTTTTAATTGCCCAAGTTGCCGCAATGCCAGACATGGATAGATTAGCATCTTTGCAGCGATATCAAAACAGCCTAGATCGACAACTATCTAAAATAATTGGCGAATTGCGCATACTAACAATGAACTCCATTTCAATGCATCCCCCTACACCCCATGCAAGAAGCGCATCACCTAAAGACTTAACTTCTTCTTAGTGATTAATTTGGACACGTTGAAGTCATCTACTTAGATCAGCTGGTATATGAATATTCGTAAAGTGCGAACCGCGTCGCCGCCTAACTTTGAATTTAGAGATCATAAAAGTGGCAAGCTTTTAAGCTATGACCTTGACGGTGCCATTCGATGCATATCCAAACATCCATGACTGTTACTTAAGTTTTCAGAAATTGCTTATCGTCGAATCGATTTTCTTGAGTCGTCACTCTGGCTAAATCACTCATTAAGTAATTCAAGGAAGAGTCAATATAGGCTTGAGTTATTGCATCTTGAAAGTGATGAAACACCTGTTTGGCAAAATGCCATACGATGGAGACCGCAAGCCGCTCCAAAACTAATTAGTTCAACCATTCGTAAATGGATGAGTGAACAGTCCAATCTGCAGGATTAGGCGAAGTTTGCTAACGACCCATATCGGGCCATCAACCAGACACTTATTTACGTAACTAGTTATTAGAGTTTTTATCTTTGGAGCAAAATATACACCCAAATTTATAACCGTGCGACTTGCTATTAGCCGCAAGGAGCTGTTGATAATCAAACAAGCTTCATCAACTCAGTAATGATCGGAATTGGAAATAAAACGTCCAACACTACAATTGCAAGGGCAACCCGAACAAGTCCAAACATCGACTGAAAGCCGGCCATCAATCCCAAACTAAGGCTTAGCTGCCACACCGGAAGATCAGCCTGCGTAACGCTACGAGTCAGCATAAATGCGACCAATGTAACTGTTAGCCCACGTAGAACTCGTTTGATGATTTCTTTTTCTTCGTGTGTCAGCGACTCATCCATACCACCCCTCCTTTTCCCAGGTGGAATTTTATCAGATTTAATTAGATATTTAGCTATTTTCGTGCTTATGGCTCGGCTAATGGCTCGGCTAATGGCTCGGCTAATGGCTCGGCTAATGGCTTCGTTTTGTAAATTTACTCAGCCGCTAGACTGTCAGCGCTGAGCCTTACCCTGCGAGTTCAAGGTCAACCTGACTTCAACTGCACTAGTTTCAGTACGCGCCTTTTCTTTGAAACACCACTTTGATAGTTTTAAAAAGGATAGCCACGTCGTACCACATTGACCAATTCTTAACGTACCAAGTATCTAGGTACACGCGAGTGTCGTAATCCACATTATTACGACCACTAACTTGCCATAGACCTGTCATGCCAGGGCGAACCAACAAGAAATAATCTACATCTTCACCGTAGCGTACTAACTCTGCCTGAATCACCGGACGTGGACCGACTAGACTCATTTCACCACGAATCACATTAAACAGCTGGGGCAACTCGTCTAGGCTGGTTTGTCGTAAGAACAGGCCAATGCTTGTAATTCGTGGATCATTGCGAAGCTTGAAATCGCGCTCCCACTCCTCACGTACGCTAGGATCACCAGCCAACAACAGCCGTAATTGCTCCTCAGCATCTACGCGCATAGTACGGAACTTGAAACAAGTAAATTCGCGCCCCGATTCCCCGACCCGCTTATGCAAAAAAATTGCTGCCCCACCATCGCGGCGAATAAGCCACGCTATAAAAGCAAACGGCAGCGCCAGAACAATGAGAAGCACTATTGCAACCACCAAATCAAAAATCCGCTTGAGCAAACGGGAAGGCCAGTAGCGTAAATTGTTACGCAACTTGAGCATCGCCACTTCGTGTGAGAAAAAATAAGAAATGTCAGTGCCAAATAACGGGACTCCACGCATTGCGGGAATGACACTCACATCTTCAGCCCCGCAATGCGCAAGCTTGCGCAGTATTGCCTCACGCAGCGGGTTTTGACCGGGCTCTAGCGCAAGCACAAATTGGATACCTGGCAACTCGACCCATTTTCTCAACACCTTCCCTTCGTTTTGCATGGCACGGTCGACGTCCACAATGCCTAACACCTCAAAGCCCAGTGCCGGCTCACTTTGCAATGCCTCAACTGCCCCATGTGCATTAGGACCAGTGCCGATTACCAGCGTAGGCCTCTGCCACAAGCGCCTGTTCTGCATACACGCTCGCAAGGCTCCGCGCCCCAAAGGCAAGCATAACCCCGCCAGCGGCCACACAAGAGCCCACCATAGACGCGACGAATTCCATCGTGAGATACCAATCATCGCCAAATCTAGAACTGCCAACAACAGCAGCACCCAAAGAACTTCACCTAACTCGGTCCAATAGGGCTTGCGATCACTGTAATGGCGATAACGAACCAAAATGACCACCAACCCCAAAATAACTACACCCAACCAGGCAGCGTAGCGCTGCAGGTCTTGCGACACCAGCCATTGCGAATCGCGCTCATCACCCACGGCTTGAGCCAGCGTAGCCGCCAACAAAGCCGCCAATGAAAAAGCGAACACATCGCCGAACAGCAGCACTACCTTTGTTAGGCGGATTTGCCGATGGGTCAAAGCACTAGAATTTCCAGGATCGGTCATAGTCAAAAAATCAACCCCAGTACTCTTTGTGCATGCTGCACCGTCTCTTTAAATTCAATGGCAAATATGCCTCAATAAGACCCAGTTTGTAAGCCAGCCACTTGACAAAGTTAGCAACCAGGGCAACGGGTAGCCAAGAAGGGGCCTCCCGCCATAAATATGACAACTCCGAACGCACAAAGCGCACCCCCTCCCCCTTGGCATGCCCGAATGTCTGCAACAACCACGGTGCGCGGGCGTGAAATACGCCTGTATCAAAGTAACGACGAAACTCCTGCGCAAAGGTGTAATTATGAGAATGATAGACGCAAGCTTCGGCTACATAAGCCACCCGCCGCCCCTTCATCAACAAACGTGCTGCCACCGACATGTCCTCGCCCAAAATAACATTTGACGGAAAACTCCCCACCTCAAGTAATTCTGCCAAACGGTAAGCAGCAAACGAGTTGGAAAAAAAACATGTCTTGAGCCCTAGTTGCGCTTTATCAGCTATGCTCACCGTTCGCGAAATAGCGGGGTAGTTGAAGTACCGCGCATGCTCGGCTAATGGTGTTGCGTCAAACTGTGGCAGTTGTCGACCATACGCACACGCCACGGCGGTGTCGGCAAACGCTGACAAAAGCGCATTAAGCGACTCTGGAGTAGCCAATATTGCATCTTGCGTCATAAACACAACCACATCGGTGCCTGGCTGCACATGCTGCAGCGCCTGGGAGCGCGTATCGCCGTGATTAAAGTCTGCCTTTTCTATCCGCAAGTACTTCCAATCAGCAGGCAATGCAGAGAACACCGTGCCGTCTGTAGATGCTGAGTCCAATATAACGACCTGCATGCCTGGCTGCTGGTTCTGTACAGCGGCTAGCCACATTGGCCACAAAAGGCCCGGGTTGAAGACGGGTACGATCAGACAAGTAGACATGTCAAACAAGTATCAAGGCGGAATTTCTGTAAATGCTTAAGTTAAAAATCATGCTCACATAAACACCTCATTAACTGCCCATGCCCCAGTCAGTCCAACTCAACAGACTGCCTTACGATTATTTTTTTCCAACCATCAGCAAAATTCAATCAACTACTAATTTATTCAGCGCATTCAAAAGTACAAAATTATAAAAGCTCACAAAATGGTTTTTTGAGAAATAAATTCACACAACAAGGATTAAATTTATCTCAAAGATAACTTAACACACTTCTTCAAAATCACTAACAGAAAGTATTGGAATGATATAACTGATACCATATAAATTTGACATTCATCATTGCTCAAAAAACGCATTTCAGTCAAGCTTGCTGAACTTTATAAACGCAAGGCATTTAACATTTTTTCAATATGTATTACACCTTCAAAAACTCACAAATATATTACTTCAATATTTAGGAAAATATTTCCTCCATTAAAACCTCATACAATGGACTCTAACAGACAATTAAAATCCACTTGTTTAACGAACTAAACTAAATCAACTTAGCGACGAGCCGGCCAAAAAATTTACATTAAATCAGAGCCAAACCTTTTAACCTGCTGATCCAACCACATCGAATATTTATCTCGCCAAAGCTGCATTGCATTATTTGAAAATGACTTAATTTCGGAACTGCTTTTCTCAACATGATTATACCAACACTGAAGATTATCTAATCCATCATCCACCAACCATCCGGTCTTATTAGCCAGAACATCAATAGCATAAACAACCCCAGAGGAAATTAGTATCGGTATACCAAATAACAAATGTTCAAAATATTTATTTGGAGCCGCCATAGCATGCAATCTCTTTGATTTATAATACAAAGAGCAATATACATCTACATCTTTAATTAGTCTTAATAAATCTTCCTGCCTAAACGCCCCAATAAAAGCAATTCGATTGCAAGTCGAGACTGCAGCATCAACAAAACCATCCAATGATCCTCGACCACCCACAATCAATCTTAATTTATTATTTCTTTTAACAAGTTCAATTAAATCTTCCAAACCGCGATGCTCTTCTAAAGTACCAAAATACCCAAGAGTAATCACTCCGTCATCAAATCGAAAGCGCCCAAGATTAAATTGGTTTATATTTGAATCCAAAGCACATGGAACATTCTCTAAAACATGTAAATTAGCCGGTATTTTATCAAAATAATATTTAGCTCTATTGACATGTGGAACTGTAACAATATTCGAAATAGAGATATAAAATCGCTCTAATGATTTCCAAAATAATTCAAAAGGAACAGGCTTTGTCAAGCCAAAGGGATCTGCAATATCGAAATGAATTTGCCCCCCTTTTACCTTTACTGCAAAATATCCAAATAATATAGTCTCCAAATCAACAAATATAACAATATCTTTTCTTTTTACAACTGACATCAATTTAATAAAACACATAATGGAAAACAACATATACCACAATGCAATGAATATCGATCCAGAAGGAGGCCTATAATTAAGTATGTTGTTAGCCCCCCCCCCCCAACTTAAATAAATTTTGTTATGATTCTTAAACACCTCCCCCCACCTTAAAACTCGCGAATCCGAACCTTCAGGCAATGCACGTAAAATGACAACCTTAGAACGGCAAGTAATTTCACTCACTTTTGCAAATCTTTTTTTAAAGTGGCTATAATTCGATTGGCTGCATTTCCATCGCCGTAAGGGGTTACGCCGCGCGCCATAATCATGTATTGGTCATGATTGTCCAGTAAATTTTGTGCCTCATGTATAATATTATCTTTACTTGTGCCAATCAATTTAACAACCCCCATCGCAACGGCTTCAGGACGCTCAGTTTCATCCCTCAACACTAGAACAGGCTTCCCCAAGGCTGGCGCCTCTTCCTGCACACCACCAGAATCACTAATAATAAAATAACTCTTCTTCATTGCATGCACAAAATCGATATACTGCAAAGGGTCACACAAAGTTACATTACTCAGTCCACCTAAAAAATCATGAGCAACCACTTTAATATTAGGATTAGGATGCACCGGAAATAATATATTAACACTTGGATTGCTAATTGCAAGCGATCTAATTGCACCACAGATATTAAGCAACGGCTCCCCAAAATTCTCTCTTCTATGAGTAGTAACTAATATTATTTTTTTTTCATTATCAATCGCATAATTCGTATTGACCTCTTTTGTTGAAGCGATCATTAGTGCATCAATAACAGTATTTCCGGTAATTATTATTTTCGAACTTTCTACACCTTCATTTAATAAATTATTCCTAGATATATCAGTTGGACAAAAATGCCAATCAGCAAAAATACTAGCGATAATTCGATTTGCCTCTTCAGGAAATGGGTTCTGAATTGACCCAGTTCTTAAACCAGCCTCTATGTGTCCAAATTTGATTTTATGATAAAAACATGCAAGGGATGCGGCCATTACAGTAGTTGTGTCACCCTGTGCAAGCACAACATCTGGACGCAAATCTAGATACACCGTCTCTAACTTTTCCAGTAAGCGAGACGTTAACATACATAGCGATTGATTTGGCAGCATGATATTTAAATCAATATCAGGCACAATTCCGAATACAGAAAGCACCTGATCCATTAAATCCCTATGCTGTGCAGTTGCAACAACAATAACCTCTGCCCAGTACTTATTTTTTAACTCAAGTATGACGGGCGCCATTTTAATGGCCTCAGGGCGAGTTCCAATTATACAAATGACTTTTAACTTTTTTTCCATAAGAAAATTACATTTTATAATGTATAAAATTATTTACGTGGATTTTTTGCCACTAAAACAATATTCCAGCACAATAAATTTAGTGGTGGAATTAGTCCTAACAAAAATTTATCTAAAATTTCAAGCGGCGCGTATAACCATCTCCACTTCGCCCCCTCCTGCACAACAACTTTCCAGAAACGTTCTTTATTCGGGTTCTTTTTTTGCACAACATACATTAATACAAAAATAATTAACGTTGTAAACCAGAAATATTTACGCTCCACAGTCGAAAAATGTTTATTAAATATTTTGATATCAGACCAACGTAGAGGGTGCTCATCATCTGTTCGTACATCCATTGCCATATTACGATAAATATTAATCGCAGGATTGTAAGCAAGAGGATCCCATGTTACCAAAACACCAGCGGGCGAAAGATGATTCTTGACTCTCGCTAATGTTTCATCGATATCGACATGGTGCAGTAAATTCCCCATGTAAATAACATCGAACAGTGCATCTGATGGAAGTTTTAAATCTTCAGCAGCTGACAAATGTGGCTTTATTGTAACTCCATTTGAACTAGCCAAGCGAGTGGTAGCGTCAAGCATTCCTTGAGACAAGTCAGAAGATGTTACATCAGCCCCCTTCAAAGCGAAATATATACTTGCTTCACCAAGTCCGCAGCCAACATCTAATAGTTTTTTCCCAGCTAATGAACCTAATCTGGCAGTAATAAAACGCATTTCCGGTGCTGTACACGCCTCATTAGAGACAATTACATCAATGGAATCTAAATTTTCACTCTCAGCCCAAGCATCGTGAAAATCTCGCTCGACATCGTGACGATTTCTTTCATTATTCATATTTGACTCCTTGTTTATATATTCAGCTAATTCTGCTAGTTTCATCACTGACTGATCAAAGAATGAAGAATTTGAAAGCTTAACTGAATCTACTTCTGCGATTAAACCTTGCTCCTTTTGCCGTGAAACAAATCGTTCTTCATCACCTCTTGTATAAAATTTAGCATTACTAATATTTAATTCAAGAGCTATGGATGAATTAGCAATTGACTTGATTAGAACTTTACCGTCGTCATATTCAAATATGAGTTGTTTTAAAAAACTGTTCCAAGACAAGTTATTATTCTTAACTGGGAGAAAATTTATTTTTTTAGCAGCAATTAAAAATTGATACTTAAAGCTTTCAAATTTAATTTTTTTAGGCATTTTTGATCTCAATTACATTTCGTTGGATAGCAGACCTTGACACTGGACGCGATCTTTTTTCATTTCGAATTTTTTCGGCAATACCCAATATTTCTTCATATGTGAGAGGCCACGATTTTTTTTCAGGAGGAGAGGTTAAGAAGGTTTTAACTCTTTGCAATTTTGCAGCCAGAAATCGCATGGAAATAGTCATTTCAGGATAACTTCCATACATACAACCTTCGCAATCTTTTGTTACACGTAGCACTTCATCACGAAAGTTTTTATTGTCGTACAGCTGCGGAAACTTATTATCATAAGCAGGGTAACTATTTCCTAATCGATGATCACAGCAAGGAGAGAACTCACCATTTGGGAGTAATGCGAAATACAAATTCGGCGAATCGCATACACCGTCATTATTTTTTCGCCAAGTAATTGGGTCGTTTCTCACAAATCTTTTAATATCATCCAAATATTGATCGCTATCAAATAACAAAAATCCCTCTTCTCTCATGGATCGAACACGTTCAATTATCGAATCCACCATTACGTATTCTGATGGTTGAAAACGCATATCTTGATCAAAAGTACGAAATCCTAATGGATTGTCGTATTCAGTAGTATGCGCGGGGACCAAAGAAGTAAACCACGAAATTTCACTTCCAAATCTAACTACATCCTCAATATCACCCATATTTTGCGGCTGAAGCACACAACCTAGCGAAGCAAAACTCCCTTCTTTTGGCAAATGTTTTGAGAAAAGTGACATAGCTTTTATAGCTTGATGCCAAGACTCGTTAAAACCACCATTAATTTTGTCCTGTTGGCCTGGGCGTAACGAATCCAAAGAGATTGATATATCTTTTCCACCCGCCTCAACACACTTGACTATTTGCTCTTCTGTCGCAAATCCATTTGTTTGCATTCTTACATGCACACCTCTTGATTCAAATGCATAAATGATTTCTGGTAAGTCTTTTCGAGCGAATGGTTCACCACCTGTAAGCAATACAATTGCAACGCCCATTTTCGCAAAATTATCTGCAATTCGCTTAATTTCATCTAAGGTACACTCTCTAACATCAGAGTTAGTATAAATAATATTACACTGCTCACATGTCAAATTACAACGTGCCGTTATATAGAATTGCACATACACTGGCGCATTCTGAAATAAAGCAGCCTTTGCGAGGGTTACTTTTGACAAACTAGAAAACATGATTACCTTTCGAATAGAACTATGCGAATAACATAGTTGGACAAAAATGTGAGTAGATTAGAAAATACTTTAGCAACAATTGCATCATATAACAGACACGATGTCATATACCAAAGCACCAACAAGCCAACATTAAATATTAATCCATTGCTTAACAATGTTAAGATAAAATCTTTTGCAAAATTAAGACTTGTGCAACGAAATAAAATACGTCGCAACAATACTAAGTTCACAAAAGTTCCGAATACAAATGAAATAATTCCACCTACAATTACTGATACACCATACGAAGTTAGAAGCGCAAATATAATTAGATCGCACGTGAACCCAACGATCATAATCGATATATATATCAGTGCATTAATTGATATTAATCTTTTCAGCCACGACATATAATGGACGCCCTTTTACTTCCTCAAATATTCTAGCTATATACTCACCCATAAGTCCAATAAGCAATATCTGAATTCCCGCGAAAAATATGATCGTTATTAGTATTGCCGTCATTCCTTCGATGGGAATATTAGTAAATAATTTCAAATACAGCAAATAACATGCCCAAATCATGCCAATAAGTATAGATACAAACCCAATACTTGTTGCTATTGTAAGTGGTCTTTTTGAGAAAGAGAATATTGCATTTGCAGCAAAAGCAATCATTTTTCTTAATGGATATTTAGTTTCTCCTGCAAATCGTTCTGCTCTATCGTACTCACAAGCAATTGACTTAAATCCGACCCAGGGGACCATTCCGCGAACAAAGCGATGTTTCTCCTTTAATTTTTTAAACTCATCAACAGATCTTTTAGACATTAATCTAAAGTCACCTGTATCTGTCGGTATATTAATTTCACAAAAATAACTTAAAATTCGATAAAAAAGAGCTGCTGTTACCCTTTTAAATATAGTTTCCCCCGCCCTTTTCCTTCTCTTTCCATAAACGACGTCATATCCTTTTTTCGCCATAGCATACATTTGCACGATAAGCTCTGGAGGATCCTGCAAATCAGCATCAATAATGGCCACGTAATCTGATACACAAGAATCAATGCCCGCAGTAATTGCAATTTGATGCCCAAAATTTCTACTGAATGAAATTATTTTGCAAGAAGGATCTATATTTGCTATCTCCCTTAAAATTTGCAACGTTCTGTCTACAGAACCATCATCAACGAACACAATATCTATTTTCAAATAATTTGAAATGCTATTTTGAACAATTTTTAACCGTCTTACAGTTTCATTTATAGTTTCCTCTTCATTGAAAACAGGAACCACTATACTCAAAGTATCAATATCATTTTTCATTTAAATACCATTCGCAGTTAAACACCAAAAAACTGAAAGCATGCTAAGTTTTAACGAAGCTTAGCCATTAGATTACCCCAGATATTTGTTAAAAATGCTCTTGGTAAAATCCTCGCAACAATATGCATTGCTTTTGATCTGAATGAAATAAGTATTGAGACATCACTACTGGATAAGTTATCAAAAATTATTTCCGCAACTTGATCTGGGCTCATCAAATTTTCACCTTTATTTTTTTTTACCCCAGAACGATCTTGAAAATTAGTTTGCATACCACCTGGACAAATAATTTTAAATTGAATTCCTTCATCACAATTTTCGTACGCCCAACTCTCACCCAAAGACAAAAGAGCGGAATTACTTGCCGCGTATGCTGCCATGTATGGCAATGGCTGAAATGCCGACGATGAGCTTATGAATACAATCCGTCCAAATTGATTCAATCTCATTTGTTTTATTATTTCATGCGCCATAGATAGTCTAGCCAATAAATTTACACGAAAAATATCTAAATTTTTTTTCAAATCAATATCGGAGGTCTTTCCACGGTACCCTATGCCGGCACATGCATAGAGCTCATTAATAGGATACTTGATCCACTCGTTTTGGTTATATATTTTCTCAAAATCTTTATACTCCTCTAAGTTAAAAATTAAGCTCCTACATTTTGGAAAACTTTTAACAATTTGGCTCAACGAGGCCTCATCCTTGTCAATAAGAAGGATATTTTGACGGTAGGGATACAATTTCTTTAACAATGCCAAGCCTAAACCCGATGCAGCACCAGTTATAACTATTTGGCCACTTATGTCAGATTTTGGATTTATTCTAGCAACCTCTCTTCTTATCAGATCTGAAAATATATCATCGCCTATGTACTTAGGTTGCCAACCTAGAATTCTTAGCTTTTCATCATTAGCTACCAATGCAGGCAACAACATGGCTTTAACTTTAAATGGTAAATACGATACTATCGGTTTTAACAATTTAACTAACAAACTAACTTTTATCATCAACCCTTTAGGATTTATTTTTTTAAAAAGTTCACCAAGTACTATTTCTTCTCCCGAGCAAAATAAAGTTTCGTAGTTAACTCTTGGGTGAAATGTTGCTAGAATAATCGCGGATGCTAGATCATCAACATGTACTACCGAAAAAGCCCCTGGCCAATCAAATTTCGATACGATTGATTTTCTTAGTGCATATCTTATAAAAACTGCGAAGTGGCTATTTTTCCTCATATCTGACCCGACAACCATTGACGGCCTAATAATGACATAATTTAACCCAGATTCTCTAATCAATATTTCTGAATTTAATTTTGAAACACCGTAATCAGACGTAGGACTAGGAATTGATAATTCGTTCAAACTCTCACTACAGTTATCACCTTTACATCTATCTATAGCCCCGATCGTAGATATATATATAAATTTATTTATTTTTACATCACTTAAAACTATTTCATTTAAAATATGTTTTGTTAATTCATAATTAGTTATATTATATTGCTTACCATTTCCAAACACAGCATCTCCAGCGCAATGAATAACATAATTAATTCCTACTAACGAATTGCTTAACTTTTCTCTGTCCCATAAATCTGCAATGCAAATTTTAACGCCCATTTTTTTTAAATACTCGTCATCCCTACGTACTATTGCGTATACCTCGCAGTTCTGCTGTAGTAGCAATTTGCAAATATGGCGCCCCACAAACCCAGATGCACCTGTGACAAGTATTTTATTTTCTACATTCATTTATCAACCTTTAATTGTAAATTTTTTGAATAAATTAGTGCCAAAACCGAAATATCATTTTCTTTTAAATTTTCCTTAATTGTTAATATTTCTCCAAAAAACTTAACCGCCTGAACACGAACATCAGTATTAGTTAAAAAGGAAGCTTCGTTTATATTTCGATCATAAAAATGCTCAATTGAAACATTCAAATTTGAATTATCTAGATAATTTTCAAACAATTTAGCACTAATTTTCTTACAATAAAATTGTATTTGATGCTCACGTAGATCTATTAAGTCTTTATTGAAGTCGCAATTTATTCCTATTGGGCCATTTTCCGATTTGTTTTTTAAATCTGTCATGTAATACTTTCTATAATATATAGAATCTCTTACATTTGCAACGACTGATACAGTTAATATCAATAAAGAATTAATCAATAATATATACAAAATTATTATATTGACAACCCTAAATTTATTTACATTAACATTCAAGGCTAGTGAAGCCCAAATTATAGGAATTGCCCACAAATAGGAAACATAACGAGCCCACCACGAGTTTGGAGTAAACAAACTTAAACCGACAGATAAAATGCTAAATAAAGTAATAATTAGCTGATTCGATGTTAATTGCTTCCGAATTACTATTATACAAAGTGAAAAAATTGAGGTTATTAATCCGAGTTGGTAAAGTGGCCCAAAACCACCCACTCTTACGTCCGGATTTCTAAAGACCTTGAACTCCTCTGCACCGACTTCAAATGGGAACTTAATTATCGCCTCTTTATTATTATTGGCACTAATGGAAAATATTGATTCGTACAACGCATATGGCGCCTCTTTCTGAGATAAATATGCATGATTTGAATCATAAATGATACGCTTCATAGCCTCTGGAGCATTATTTAATTCGAAGTTGCCACTTTTAATAAATTTTGCATTATACAGTGGATAAGCAATATTCCCATACCTATATAAATTTGTTACATATGGATTAAATAAAATTAGAAGTGACACAATAAGTGCCATTACAATATAATATAATTTAAAAATTTCAGTTCGAATTTTCTTGCACACCGCAGAAAATGCCATGAGTATGATAATACATATCAATACATTTGTGAATTTTATGGATATAGCTGCAAGGCCAAATAATAATAAATACCATTTATTTGCAAAAACTGGCCTATCGTTAGAGAAATCAATAAATACTATAGTAAATAGTAAAAGATTAATATAACCTATTCCATCAACATAATTTGTAAATATTTGACTTAAGCCCACAGGATTTAGAACAAGCACTCCAGCAATTAAATTTGCTTCATTAGCATCAAAATACCTTCTCAATACCAAAGAAGTATAATAAATTGCTGGCGCCAAATAATATGATAACAATAATTTTGAAGTGGAAATTTCATTAAATATATCGTAAAAAACTGCTCCAATTACCCAGCTAAATTTTGGGAGTGTATTTATCCATACGGATGGATCGCCATAACCCCATTGATCAGGTAATAATCTTTGATATATAGGATTAAATCCTTGTTTTAGTTGAGAAATTCCCTCAGCATGGTACTGCCGTCCATCCCACGAGAAGTCATTTAGAAAAGAATGCACATAACCTACAATCGCAATATAAGCCGTTACTAAAATTACAACTTTTGCAGTTGATATTAATAATTTTCGATCGTCCTCATAATGGCAATAGGATTGTTTACTAGATATATACGAACTTAAAATAAGAGATAGAATCGGATTAATTAATGTTATTGATACCCCAAGCCAAAAAATAATTACTGTAACAAAATACAGAATTGGCGGAAATATCACAAGAGCTATGCATAACTTTTGCCTCATAGGGATTTATTTCGATTTATTAAGTTGGAAATATCTTTAGATTTTTGCATCCAACTATTTTCAAATGCCTCGCGCTTTAATAACTCATGATATTTATCATTTTTCTCCATAGATAGAGCATTTACTATATTCTTCATAAATTCTCCTGCGCTGTGCGACACCAAAGCAGACTCATATTTCTTACACTCTGGCATGGCAGTAGTAACTATCGGATGCCCTAACGCCATATACTCGAATAATTTAACTGGTGAAGTCGACTCCGTTACATCATTTATTAAAAATGGTATTGTTGATACGTCGAACCAAATAGCATATTTTGGAAGTTCCACGTAATTAATAGGGCCAATTACAGTTACATTTTCAAGTTCGCCAATTCTTGTTTTATCTATAGACTTGTCATAATTCCATCCGATAAGTAAAATATGCCAATTCGAATGTTCTTTAGCCATTTTCTCAATAAGCTGATAATCCAACCACTTTGCGAAAGCTCCGTAATATCCAATTACTGATCGCCCACTATTTACGATATCTTTTAATTCATTAGGAATTTTCGTATAGTCCCTAGAGATTTTAAAGTGTTCAATTTCTACGCCATTAGTCACCTTAATTAGATTTTTCGTTCTGTATTTTTTTACATCCTCATACAATTTATCAGCACTAGCCACGCACAGAATACGATCATCTCTTATTGCCAACTCATGCCTTTTTAGCAAATCTACAGGGATATCTGAACCATATATATCACTATGTATTTCATCAATATACTCATATAGCACAAGATCGCCAGCATCTAAATGGCTCTCAAGCATTTGCCATTTACATTTCGGATCTGCAGCATACACATGGATTATTTTTCTAGCTTCAATATCAGAAACCAAATCTACTTTATTTGTTAAATAACAACCATCTGACATTTCCAAGAATCCATCTACATTATCGTAACCATTAGGCGTGCAATAAAAGTATAGAAATCCTTGCGCAGCAAGGCCTTTTGCAATATGGTGCGGCCGCTGAAAAAGTGGTATATTCCAATCCACAACAGGCTTAAAAATAACTATTTGCTTCTCTTTATTTTTAATTAAAATTTTATTTAATTCATTTTTGTATAAATAGCTTGGTTTTTTCTCATTCAAAATACCAGTTGATTTATTATAAATAAATTTTAACAATAACCGCCACCCTCCGGTTCGATATAAAAGCAATGCTTTTTGAGATTTTCTTATAAACGTACTCAAGCATTCTTTCATAATACGAAGCGTCCGTGTCATTCTCCATGATCTACTGTTTTTCATTTTTTTCAATGCATCAATAATTCGCTCAATTTCAAAATCTTTCTCATTTATTGACATTTTAATCTCTTTAAATATCTTTTTTAATCTTCAAAGATCACGCCGTTTTTCAATCTAAACACTCTATTGCAGTAATTTTTGATCAAACTCTCATCATGGGAAGCAAAGACGAATATTTTTGATTTATTTATCAGCTCTCTAATTCTCTGATTACTTTTCTCTCGAAATGAAGCATCACCAGTTGAAAACATTTCATCCAATAATAATATATCTGGTGAAATAGATGTCGAGACGCCAAACATTAACCTCATAATCATTCCAGATGAATATGTTCGTACAGGCATATGCAAGAAATCACCTAATTCCGTGAAGACCTCAATATCCGGGATTAAACTAAGCGCTTCTTGATTACTAAGACCCATAATCATCCCTAAATTGACTATATTCTCATAGCCTGTTAATTCCATTTCAATGCCTGCACCTATATCAAATATCGTAGCAATTCTGCCTTTTAAGATAACCCGCCCAATACTTGGAGGATAGATACCAGCCATCAATCTCAAAAGAGTACTTTTTCCGGCGCCATTATGACCGATTAGCCCAACCGAATCACCTTCTTTTATAGTGAAATTAGCCGTATGAAGCGCCGTTATCATTGTTGATTGACCTTCTTGGTGAATCCTTCCACCCGTCGCCAATTGAAAAAATTTACTCCGCAAAGACATGCTGTGATGCCCATACACTGGGTAGCTCAACGTCACATTTAGAAATTCTATCTTTACCATTTATTACACCCAATAGACTAGCTTTTTCCCTATGCTCTTATTGAGACAATAAGTAAGTCCACCACCCACAATTAAAGTCAAAGTAAGTATTGCATATACCTTTAAATTTATGCTCAGCCCTAAATATGGCATCCGAACACTATCAATCATATATGTTAAAGGGTTCAACGCAAAAAACCAACCTAAGCCAACTATCTTCTCTACGCGGAATAGCACTGGACTCACAAAAAATAGAAAGGGAACAAAACTAGCCATCATTAACTCCACATCTCTAAACCTTGCGCCAAATAGAGCTATCCCATGATATATCCAGTATAAATTCAATATTAACAGTAACAAACCGAGCGGCAAGAAAACAATTCCGCTACTGATCTTAAGTTTATAATAAATCGCAATACCCAGCATAATTAATAAATTGTGAAATAGATTTATTATATGTTTTGCAAAACCTCGCATTGAAAAAAACCAGCATGGTATTGCTATATTACGAATCATTGAGCTTTGTCTTACAAAGACATTAGATGCGTCCAATAAAACACCAGAGATCAAATTCCAACATACTAGGCCAACCGCCAGCTGAGGGACGAACTCTGATAAGTTCTCTTGCATCAAGCTACCCCACACTAAACCCAGCCCTAAAATACCAATTAAATTAGCAAGCGTTAACCACAACGGGCCTATTACACTCTTCCTATACCTTGCCTTTGTATCTGACAACGCCAAATAAATTGCATTTTTTATTATTATTGAGCTTTCAATCATTTTCTATTTAATTTCATTTGTGAACGTTTATTAAAATTTTAAACTCACAAGGATTTCCCATTTTCGAATTTTTAATAATTTAAATGCATTTGGGGCTTATGCGTCTTAATTTATTCATCCTTATGCTCAAAACTCTCTTTCGATTCGACTGTTAAATCCCAATATCGGGCTAATTCACCAGCCATGTTAAGCAGCTGAAACCTTTTCAGAGGCTCCGACAACCTGTTCCGTCGTCTTCCCAAAACGCCTTGTACGCTGCGCATACCATTCAAGCGCTTTTGTGAGCTCCTTGTCATCAAACTCAGGCCACAAGCACTCGGTGAAGTACAGTTCGGCATAGGCCGCTTGCCAGAGCAAGAAGTTGCTTATACGCTGCTCACCGCCAGTGCGAATGAGCAGGTCTACATCAGGCATTCCTGCGGTACTGAGATACTCCGCCAATCGCTCTTGAGTGAGCTGGCTGGCGTTTTCATCTGGGTGAGCGGCTTGCCAATTTTTTACGGCTTGGACCACGTCCCACCGGCCACCATAATTGGCAGCAACCACAAGTGTGATGGCTTGGTTATGTTGCGTGGCGTTTTCGGCTGCGTGGATGCGGGTTTGTAGCTCTGGAGCAAAGCCTGCTACGTCACCAACAACCTTTAGTCGAACGTCAGCCGCAGCCAAGGCACTCACTTCTTTTTCGAGGTACTGAACAAACAACCCCATGAGGGTAGACACCTCGTCAGCTGGGCGACTCCAGTTTTCGGTGCTAAAGGCAAAGAGGGTTAGGTATTTCACACCAAGTTTTGCGCAGTGCTCCACCAAGGCTTTAACACCCGCCGCGCCTTTGGCATGACCCACGGTGCGGGGCATGTGGCGCTTTTGGGCCCAACGGCCATTGCCATCCATGATGATGGCAATATGCTGGGGAAGATTTGTTGAAATTCGCACTATTTTTGGCACGCTACCGCCCTCCGGTTGATCGTCAAATCCGAAAAAACGCGGTAACTTTGATAAGTTTTGCATTTTGCCAGTTTATGGGGCGTTTTCTCTGAGGGGGGATAGATTTTTGCAAAGATGATCGAACAATCATCCGTGCGGCAGCAATCGTTGGAGTCGCCGTATTTTTTGCCAAAGCACCGCCTTAGGCAATTGCACGGCCATGACCTGCATGCAACGCTCTAGCCAACCTGCCCTCTGCTCTGCACGATCGATGGCTTTGGCAAGGTCTCTGCTAATCGCTGGGCCATAGGCTTGCGTGGCTTTGTCCAATGCAGTTCGCAGTTGCGGCAAAGGTAAGTCCATCATGGCAAGGTCTATTAGGTCTCGGCTAAATACACCGTCATCTGCCTGACGATCTGAGTTAGCGAGCAGCTTGCTGGTGGCAAGGTCTAGTGTTGCGAGCGCTGATACACCACACACTTGATCGCTTGGGCCCGGCGTTTGCAGCGCAATGCGGGCCTCGCGCACGATTTCAAACTTAATGGCATGGCCATCCATGAGCACTTGTGTGCGAATTCCGTATTGGTCGATGCGCACATCGCACGCCAGCTGCAAGGGCATAGCGCCATGGCGCGTGATAGGTCCAAGGTCTTGTGCACTAGAGAGCAATTGGCGTAGCTCGCGGTAGCTGTTTGAGTCTGAGACCAAAAAATCGATGTCAACCGATTCGCGGTATTCGCCATAGCGCAGAGCGATGCAAGTACCACCGCCAAACCAACATTGGTGCTGAGCCAGCACATCGCCATCCAGCGCGGCCAGCACATGGGCGATGCGTTGATGATGTGGACGCTCAAACATGGCCAGCCTTTTTGCCGAAAGCGGCTTGGAGAGCCTGACGTAGCGCTTGCTCGTCGACGGTCATGGCAGCCATGTCCAAGTGGCGTGCGTTGCGCTCGTAGATGTCATGCGCTTCAGAGGGTGTAAGGTAGTCAGTGCCCTGCACTTGCCAGGCCGAAGCCTTAAGCTGAGGGTAGTCTGCGAGTGCTATTCGCACAGGCCACCAACCTTTGGAAGGGTTGTTGTTTTGCGGCGCTTGCTGTTGCAGCAATTCCAAACTCAGTCGCATGCCTAGAGCCGCGGCAACATTGGCCCATGCGCCCATGGCAACAGATGGCTCGCCTTTTTCTATGCGGTGCAACGTGACGCGAGAAATACCTGCGGCTTCGGCTGTGACTGTGGCGTTGACCTTCAGCGCCTTACGTTGGGCGCGCAGCTGGGCACCCAAAGCTTGAAACAGGACTGGGTTTTGACCGATGTTTAAGGAGGATTTTTTCAACATTATGAATCTCATTATTTACAAAAAATACATTTTGTCAATAATGAGATTCACTTTAGAGGAGGATTGGTTCGCGACCTACTCAACGCTCACGCTAGGCTGGTAACCATGCTTTTTCAAAATGGCGTGTTTTTTGGCTTCTTCTAAGTCGGTGGCCACCATTTCGGCGCACATTTGCTGCACCGTGATTTCGGGTGTCCAGCCCAGTTTGGCTTTGGCTTTGGAGGGGTCGCCTAGCAGGGTTTCCACCTCTGTGGGGCGGAAGTAGCGAGGGTCGATTTTGACGATCACATCACCCACCTTGAGGCCGGGGGCTTTGTCGCCCGCAATGGCTGCGACGGTGGCGGTTTCGTTGACGCCTTGGCCCTCAAACTTCAACGTTATACCCAACTCTTCGGCGCTCCATTGGATGAACTGGCGCACGCTGTATTGGACGCCAGTGGCGATGACGAAGTCGTCAGCTTGTGACTGCTGCAACATCATCCACTGCATGCGCACATAGTCTTTGGCATGACCCCAGTCGCGCAAGGCGTCTAAGTTGCCCATGTACAGGCATTGCTCTAGGCCTTGGGCAATATTGGCCAAGCCACGGGTGATTTTGCGAGTGACGAAGGTTTCGCCACGACGTGGGCTTTCGTGGTTAAACAAAATACCGTTGCAGGCGTACATGCCATAGGCTTCGCGGTAGTTCACCACAATCCAATACGCATACATCTTGGCCACGGCGTAGGGGCTGCGTGGGTAAAAGGGCGTGGTTTCTTTTTGGGGAATTTCTTGCACCAAGCCATACAGCTCGGACGTGCTAGCTTGGTAAAAGCGGGTTTTCTTCTCTAAGCCCAAGATGCGAATGGCTTCGAGCAAGCGCAGTGTGCCAATGCCGTCGACGTCGGCGGTGTATTCGGGGCTTTCAAAGCTCACGGCCACGTGGCTTTGGGCGCCGAGGTTGTAAATTTCATCGGGCTGCGTTTCTTGCACGATGCGAATAAGGTTGCTGGTATCGCTCAGGTCGCCGTAGTGCAGCTTGAAGTTGGCGTGCTCGATGTGCGGGTCTTGGTAGATGTGGTCGATGCGCTGGGTGTTAAAGAGCGACGCACGGCGCTTGATGCCGTGCACGATATAGCCCTTCTCGAGCAAAAACTCGGCAAGATAAGAGCCGTCTTGGCCAGTGATACCCGTGATGAGGGCGACTTTTTGTTGTTTTGGTTGGGTCATTGTTTGCTCACAAAGTCTTGATAGGCGGCGGCAAGGCCGTGGTGTAAATCAACCTTGGCTTGCCAGCCTAGCGCATTGAGGCGCGAGCTGTCCATCCACTTGCGTGGTGCGCCGTCGGGCTTGGAGGCGTCAAATTCAATTTGGCCGGTGTAGCCCACGGTTTGGGCAATGGTTTGCGCTACTTCGGCAATGGTCACGTCCGAGCCGCTGCCCACGTTGATGTGGCTTTGCATGGGCGTAGTGTGTTGGTCATACGTGGCTTTGGGCAGCTGCATGACGTGCACGCTGGCGGCGGCCATGTCGTCGACATACAAAAACTCGCGGCGCGGTGTGCCGGTGCCCCAAATGGCTACGGTAGGCGCGTTGGATAGTTTGGCCTCGTGGAAGCGTCGAATGAGCGCCGGAATGACGTGGCTGTTTTCGGGGTGGTAGTTGTCGCCTGGACCATAAAGGTTAGTGGGCATGACGCTGCGGTAGTCAACCCCGTGGCTTGCGCCGTATTGGCGGTTGTAGCTTTCGCAGAGCTTGATGCCAGCGATTTTGGCTATGGCGTAGGGCTCATTCGTTGGCTCAAGCGTGCCAGTGAGCAAGGCGTCTTCGCGCATGGGCTGCTGTGCCATACGGGGGTAGATGCAACTGGAGCCTAAGAACAGGAGCTTTTGCACGCCATTTTGAAACGCCGCTTCGATGACGTTGGCTTGCATCATGAGGTTTTGGTAGATGAAGTCGGCGGGGTAGACGTTGTTGGCATGAATGCCACCCACTTTGGCGGCCGCCAAGTACACCTGGGTCGGTTTTTCTTGCGCAAAAAACTGTTGCACCGCAGCTTGGTTGGTCAGGTCTAGCTCTGCATGGGTGCGAGTGACAATTTGGCTTGGCGCCACACCCTGCGCCAGCAAGTGGCGCACGATGGCAGAGCCCACCATGCCACGGTGGCCAGCGACGTAGATTTTTGTTTGAGAGCTCATGAACTGATTTTTTGCCGCAAAAAGTCGGCGATGAAGTGATGTTTGTTTTGCAGTACCAAGCCATTGACGAAGTCGGGGTCAACGTTCAAGTAGTCATGCACGATGCGATTGCACAAGCCCACAATGGCACGCCACGCATCAAGCTCTTGCGGGGTGATGCATCCTTGCTGGTGCAGACTCTCAAAGGCGTCGTGCGCCGAAACGGGCACAGGTTGCCCTAGTGCTTTGAGCCAATGTTTGGTTTTGCCTATCGCGTTTTCAGCCAACACCTGCATGGCGTGCAGTACGCCGCCCTGCTCTAGCAGGCTGAGCGCAGCGTTGGCTTGCAAACGCTGACGCGCATCGTCTAGCAATGCAGATTGCTGGTTGGCAATGCGCTCGCATTCGGCTTGGTACAGGTCAGGCAGCATGATTTTTACGCCAGTAAAAGTCTTCGACCTCGGCCCACGTTTGAGTGAGGAAATGAAACCATGCCAAAGTTTGCTCGCCTTTGAGTGCAATGCCTTGATTGGCCACCACTTCTCGCATGGCAAGCTTGGCCGAGCCAAGCTGAATGAGGTCAACACGGTCGGGATGAATGCTCAGGGCTTGTGCGATGTGTTGCACAAGCTTGGCCTCTAGCGCCAATTGGTCGAGGGGCGAGATGTGCTTCACCCATCGAATGGCAATGTCCCAATCACTGTTGGCAATTGCTGTGCCGTTGGCTTGACTACCCACGAGCACGGCCAACTCTAGCTCAGGCACATCGGCCAAAGCTTGGGAGAGTTGAGTGATGAGGGGTTGCTGAGTCAACTGAATTAGCCTCGTCCGTAAGTGTCTTCAAAGCGAATTATGTCGTCTTCGCCTAAATAGCTGCCCGATTGAACCTCAATGATCTCGAGCGGAATACTGCCGGGGTTGGCGAGCCTGTGCACCTCGCCCAAGGGGATGTAGGTGGACTGATTTTCGGTCAGCAACAGCACCTTGTCGCCATTGGTAATTTCGGCTGTACCTTTGACGACGATCCAATGTTCGGCACGGTGGTGGTGTTTTTGCAAACTCAGGCTTGCACCTGGGTTGACTTGGATGCGCTTGACCTTGAATCGCTCGCCTTCGTCAATGCTGTCGTACCAGCCCCAAGGACGGTTGACTTTGCGGTGCAAGGTGAGCTCGCCACGCTTTTGGGTTTCGAGTTGCTGCACCAGTTTTTTGACGTTTTGGCTTTGGCTGCGGTCAGCCACCAGCACGGCATCTGGCGTTTCAACCACGATGAGGTTGCTCACGCCCACTGTGCCAACGAGGCGACTGCTGGCATGGATGAAGGTGTTGGAGGTATCGGCCAGCAATGCATCGCCCTGCACTACGTTGCCTTGGGCGTCTTGGTGGCCGTCTTGGTTGACCTGCCACACGGCGTCCCACGCGCCGAGGTCGTTCCAGCCTGCGTCTAGCGGCACCATGTGGATGGGGTGGTTTGAGCCAGGGCACTTTTCCATCACCGCGTAGTCGATGGACTCAGAGGGCACTTGCATGAAGGCTTGTTTGTTGGGGCGCACGAAATGAGTGTCGTGGGCGGCGTCGATGGTTTTGCTTTGCCACGCGGTTTGTGTGGCTGTGGCAATGTCGGAACGGAAATGCTGCAAGGCTTTGAGCCATGTACTGGCACGCAGCACAAACATGCCGCTGTTCCATGTGTGCTCGCCACCTGCGAGGTAGGCCTTGGCCACTTCTAGGCTGGGCTTTTCGGCAAACTGGGCCACGGTGTATTCGCCATGCGCGCCAACGGAGCCCGACTGCTGGATGTAGCCGTAGCCGGTTTCGGGCTTGTCAGGCGTGATACCCAAGATGACGATGCCGCCATCTGCGGCGGCACGGATACTTTGCTGCAAAGCGCGCTGAAACGCTGCGGGGTTTTGCACGGTTTGGTCGGCTGGGGTGACCACCAAAATTGGGTCTTGTCCATCTTCAGTGGCTTGCAAGGCAGCCAGGGTAAGCGCGGGGGCGGTGTTGCGTCCCGCAGGCTCTAGCAACAAGGTAGCGTTGACATGCGGTAGTTCACGCAACTGTTCCAGCGACAAAAAGCGGTGCTCTTCATTGGTCACCACCAAAGTGGTGCCCACCGTGATGTCTGCCGCACCCAGCTGGTTGACGCGCTCGACCGCTTGCTGAAACAAACTGGTGTTGCCCGACAAAACCAAAAACTGCTTGGGGAAACCGGCTCGCGACAAAGGCCACAAACGCGTACCCGAACCGCCGCAAAGAATGACTGGAACTACTTGATGCATTTGAGAATTATCGCTGCCTGAGGTTAGGTAACCCGCAAGCTCTCAACCGCCATGCGCAGCTTTTGCGGCTGACCTAACAGGTCAACCAACACAAAGGCACGGGTTTCGCCGTCGTGGGCTAAGTACTGACCTTCTAACCCTTTGAGCGGGCCACTGGCCACTTGCACCGCATCGCCCGGTGCAAACATGCGTTCAATGGTTTCTACGGGCGCTTCTTTTAAGAAAGCAATGAATTCCGGCGGCACTTTGGCCGGCTGCGGGCCAAAGCTGACCAGCTTACTCACACCCAAGGTCGAACGGATGGGGCCCCAGTTTTGCGTTTGGTCATCGAGCTGGATGAACAAATAGCGGCTGAACATGGGCTCGGTAATGGTCTGAACTTTTTGGTTGCGTAGCTTTTGCACCTGCATGGTGGGCAAAAAGCAGTTGAACCCTTGGTTTTGCAGGTTTTCAAGGGCGCGGGCTTCTTGACGGGGCTTGGTGTGGACAACGTACCAAGCTTGGTGGGATGTCTCGGGTTTTTCGCTACTCATTGTGAAAGAAGTCTAACTAAACTTCGTCTGAGGTTTCGCCGCACGCGGCGTTAAAGTGCTGTTTTACGTTTTTTGAAAGTGTGTCCACATGTCTACCAAAAACCCATTTGATCCTGCCGCCATGTCTGACAACGTGAAAGAGCAAGCTCAGCAAATTTGGCTGGCCGGCTTGGGGGCATTTGCAAAAGCACAACAAGACGGCACCAAGGCGTTTGAAAAGCTGGTGAGCGACGGCATCACCATGCAACGCAAAGCACACAGCACCGCCGAAGAAAAACTGGCCGAGGCCACGCAAAAAGCGACCCAAGCCGCGCACACGCTCAGCGAGCGCGCCACGGGCCAATGGGGAAAGCTAGAAGGAATTTTTGAAGAGCGTGTAGCGAAAGCACTGCACAGCTTGGGTTTGCCATCTGCTGCCGAAATGAAAGCGCTGCATGCGCGTGTGGCGGCGCTTGAGGCGCAGCTGGGCGCAAAGCCTAAAACTGCTGCAAAGGCAAAGGCCGTCGTCAAGTCTGCGACTAAGGCTGTCGCGAAGAAAGCGCCAACCAAGAAAGCCGCTAAGAAGTAATTGGGTTCTGCCCCCGATAACGATAAGCATCATGGCAAAAAAAGCGCCCCGTCGCACTGCTGAACGGATTTTAGAGGTCACGCTCGACCTCTTTAATCGCTTTGGCGAGCCCAATGTATCAACCACGCTGATTTCGAGCGAGCTCAATATCAGCCCGGGCAACCTGTACTACCACTACCCCGCCAAAGACGAGTTGGTCAATGCCTTGTTCAGTCGTTACGAAACGGGCCTGAACGAACTACTCAACGCGGCGCCCGATGTACGCGATGTGGAGGACGCTTGGTTTTTCATGCACACGCTCTTCGAGCTGGTATGGCAATACCGCTTTTTGTACCGTGATTTGAACGACTTACTGAGCCGCAACCGCCACCTGGAAACACATGTCAAAGATGCGTTGCTCCAAAAAACCACCGCCTTTCGCACACTGCTCGACAGCCTAGAACACGATGGCGCCTTGCACATCACTGTGACTGAGCGCGAGGCCACTGCCACACACATGGTGGTCATGCTGACTTGGTGGTTGAGCTACGAATATGTCCGCGACCCGCGCCATGCGCTAGAGCCAGAAAGTGCGCAAGCCTCGCTGCTGCGCGGAGCGAAGAGTGTGTTGAGTTTGTTGCTGCCTTACGCAACAGCCGAGCACAAAGAACTCTTGAACGCGTTGCTTTCCGCGTATTAACGCAGAGCGGCCTCTACCAACTTGACCCAATAGGTTGCCCCCAAAGGGATGAGAGAGTCATTGAAGTCGTAGTTGGGGTTGTGCAGGGTACAGGGACCTTCGCCATGCCCCATCTCACGATGAGTACCATCGCCATTGCCGATGAAGCAATAGGCCCCAGGCTTGGCTTGCAGCATGTACGAGAAGTCTTCTGCGCCCATGGTGGGCTCTTGGGCCATAACGTTATCGCCACCCACGATATCGGCCATCACTTCGCGCGCAAATTCGGTTTCAGCAGGATGGTTGATGGTGGGCGGGTAATTGCGTTCAAACTCGAACGTACATGTGGCGCCAAAGGCGGCGCTGGTGTGTGCAGCCACGTCGCGCATGCGCTGCTCGATCATGTCGAGCACTTCGACGCTAAACGTGCGCACGGTCCCTTGTAATTCGCAATGGTCCGGCACCACATTGGTGGCTTCGCCGGCATTGATCATGGTGACCGAAATCACGCCTGCATCGACTGGCTTTTTGTTGCGGCTAACGATGGTTTGAAACGCTTGCACCATTTGGCACGCGATCACCACAGGGTCGATGCCGTTGTGCGGCAGCGCGGCATGGCAGCCTTTGCCGTGGATGGTGATTTTGAATTCGTTGCTCGATGCCATCACAGGGCCCGCGCTCAACGCGAACTGCCCTTCTTTCAGGCCCGGCCAGTTGTGCATACCGTAGACGGCTTGCATGGGGAACTTGTCGAACAAGCCGTCGCGCATCATTTCGCGTGCGCCACCACCGCCCTCTTCGGCGGGTTGGAAGATGAAGTACACCGTGCCATCAAAGTCTTGGTGCTTGGACAAATATTGCGCCGCCGCCAAGAGCATGGCCACATGGCCGTCGTGGCCACATGCGTGCATCTTGCCCGCGTGCTGGCTGGCGTGGGCGAATTGGTTGAACTCTTGCATGGGCAAAGCGTCCATGTCGGCGCGCAGGCCAATGGCGCGGTCGCTCGTGCCGCTTTTCAAAATGCCCACCACGCCCGTTTTGCCCATGCCGCGATGGACGGGAATGCCCCACTCAGTCAGCTTTTGCGCCACCAAATCGGCGGTGCGAATTTCTTCAAAACACAGCTCAGGGTGGGCATGAATGTCTCGGCGAATGGCCGCGATGCTAGGGGCTTGCGTGACGAGGGAATCGATGACTTTCATGGCTCGAGTCTAGCCGTTGCTTTAAAACAGCGTGCGCGAAGGCCAGACCGGCGACGGATGGTCCAAGCGTTGTTTGGCAATTTCCAATAAGCCATCAAAGATGAGCGAGTCGACCAACTCAAACTGCACCGACATGCTGGGGGCCATCTTCCAGCCTGCACCACCGGTCATGTAGCACGCAGGCTCTGCGCCGCAGTGTTGGCGCACGTGATGCACCATGCGCTCGACCGCGCCTGCAATGGCGTAGGTGCCGCCACTGGTGAGGGCGTCGCTGGTGTTGGTGGGAAATTCACACACCTCGCCCGTGGGCACGCGCAGACCAGCCGTACCCGACTCCAACGCACGCAGCATGATGCCGTGGCCGGGCAAGATGAGGCCACCTAGAAATTTGCCATGGGCATCAATCGCTTCCACCGTCACGGCCGTGCCGACCATGACCACCACCATCGGTTTCGTTGCTGCGCCATTGACTTGTTGCAACATGCGCGCATGCGCGCCAATCATGGCGACCCATCGGTCTGCCCCCAAACGCGTGGGGTGGTCGTAGCCGTTGGTCATGCCGGCTTCAGCAGCGGAGGACACCGCCCAATGGGGCGTGATGTCCCACAACTCCATTTGCTCTTCCACGCGGCGGCGAATGGCCTCACCCGCCACGATGCAGCCCAACATGTGGGTGGGCTCGGGCAAGTCGCGCCAGTCTTCATCGGCCAAGCGATCGATGTTTTCTAAAAACACCGCGCCGCTGCCCAGCAACGTCGCGCCGGGTGCGGGGCTGTCGTACAGGCCCCACTTGAGGCGCGTGTTGCCCACATCGAGTGCTAGGAATGTCATACGGCGTGCAATCAGTTTTGACGCCAAGGCAGGCCACGCATGCGCCAGCCGCCTTGGGTGCCGCGATGGCCGTCTGCATTGGCATCGCCCTCGAAGCCTTCGAGGATGTTGTAGGCCTCTAAGCCCAGCTCTGTGGCGCGTTTGGCAGCGGCAATGGAGCGCACGCCGCTGCGGCACAGCAGCACGACTTTTTTGCCATGGGCTGCGGCTTTGACATCGGCATCAAACGCGGGGTTCATGGCCATGCCCGGCCACTGTTTCCACGGCACAGCGATCGCACCGGGGACAAAACCGACCCAAGCCAGCTCGGCCTCGCTGCGCACGTCGATCATTACCGCATCACCCGACTGCATCCACGCATTGGCTGTTTCTGGGGTGATGTCACCCGCATAGCCATCGGCGGGGTGAACTGGGGAAGATGAGTGAGCAGACATGAAAAAAGCGGTCAAAAAAAGCACAAAGGGCGCGAAAACGTAGGCAGTATAGAGACTGAACCCACGTTTTGCGCCCCTTGCAGAGGAAACCCCTAGGATCTAGGCTTAGTGGCCTCCGCCCAAATACGC
>Ga0228700_1000302_pt1 | contig 46674 bp, 43 predicted proteins | sample McNCre317_Aug_MG_FD_178019 | JGI IMG/M metagenome (GOLD analysis project Ga0228700, IMG submission 178019) | Freshwater microbial communities from McNutts Creek, Athens, Georgia, United States - 3-17_Aug_MG | ecosystem: Environmental > Aquatic > Freshwater > Creek | place: USA: Georgia...
CGCCTAACTTTTGTAAGCATTCATCACTATGGCCTCCCATCTCGACCTCGAAGAACAAGAACAACTCGATGAGCTCAAGCACTTTTGGAAGCGCTGGGGCGACCTCATCACCTGGGTGCTGATTGCCGTGCTTGGCAGCTATGCCGCCTGGATGGGCTGGCAGTCGTATTCGGCCAAGCAAGCAGCGCAGTCCGCCGCGCTGTATGACACGGTGGAACGTGCAGCCGTCACGGGTGACATGGCCCTGCTGGACCGCTCAGTTGCCGATATCAAAGACAAATTTGCTTCAACCTCCTATGCGCAGCAAGCAGCCTTGTTGGCTGCCCGCTTGTACCAAATCAAGTCACGTCCCAACGACGCCAAAGCCCAACTGAGTTGGGTCATCGACAAGTCTGGCGATGAGGGTTATCAATCGTTGGCCCGTTTGCGCTTGGCGGCCTTGTTGATCGAAGACAAAGCCTTTGACGAAGCACGCAAGCAGCTGAGTGCCAAATCACCCGCTGCATTTGCGCCTTTGATGGCCGACCGTTTGGGCGATCTGGACATGCTGCAAAACCAACCTGCCGAGGCGGTCAAACATTACCAACAGGCGTGGAAAGGCTTTGAGCCCAACGCTGAGTACCGCCGTTTGGTGGCGGTCAAATTGGCAGCCTTGGGTGCAGACCCCGAAGAAGCTGCTCAGGAGACTAAAAAGTGAAGACCTCCATGTTGCGCAGGATGATCAAGCTCGCGGCTGTGACCGCGGTGTTGGGCCTTGCAGCTTGCGGTACCTCGCGTCCCAAGCCCGCAGAAGCCGTGCCGGTTCAGGTGTTGCAAGACATCCGTACTGCCTGGTCGGTGTCTGTGGGTGAAGTCAATTTCCCTTTGGTGGTCGCTGCGCGTGAGGACCGCGTGGCCTTGGCCAATAGTCAAGGTGTGGTGGCTGTGCTCGATGCCAAAACGGGCCAAGATGTGTGGCGGTTGAATCTCAACCAAGCCATTGCAGCAGGTGTGGGCAGTGACGGCCAACAAGTGGCTGTGATCACACGGCAAAACCAATTGGTGGTCATGCAAAACGGCAAAGTGCAATGGCAGCAAAGCTTGCCAGCGCAATCGTTCACCGCGCCGTTGGTCGCTGGTGCGCGCGTGTTTGTGTTGACGGCAGATCGTTCGGTGTTGGGCTTTGACGGCGCCACGGGCCGCAGACTGTGGACCCAACAACGCCCCGGCGAGCCTTTGGTGCTCAAGCAAGCAGGCGTGTTGACGGCATTCAAAAACACCTTGCTGGTCGGCTTGTCTGGCCGCCTGACAGGCATTGACCCCAGCACCGGTTCGGTGCGTTGGGAGTCCGCCGTTGCCACACCGCGCGGTACCAACGACATGGAGCGTTTGGTTGACTTGGTCAGTCCGGCAGACCGCTTGGGCGATGTGGTCTGTGTGCGCGCCTTCCAATCGCAGATTGGATGTGTCAATGCCGAGCGCGGCCAAAGCATGTGGACGCGTGCTGCCAATGGCGAGCGCGGTGTCAGCGGCAATGAGACCGTCCTCATCGCAGCACTCTCCAACGGTGTGGTCCAGGCCTGGAACCGTGCCAACGGCGAACGCGTGTGGGAAACAGAACGTTTGAAATACCGCAGTCTGAGCGCACCGCTGGTGACACCCCGTGGCGTGCTGGTGGCTGACAACAATGGTTGGCTTTATTTGTTGTCCTTGGCTGATGGCGCGTTGCTCAATCGCGTCAAGCTCGACGGCGACGAATTGGCGACAGCCCCTGTGTGGGCTGCTGATCGCTATGTGGTGGTGACACGCGAAGGCCGCGTGACGGGACTGCAGATCCCGTGAATGCCTCTGTAAGGAATTTGCTTTGAAACCCGTTTTGGCCCTGGTGGGCCGTCCCAACGTTGGCAAGTCCACGTTGTTCAACCGTTTGACCAAATCGCGTGATGCGATCGTGGCCGACTTCGCCGGTCTGACCCGTGATCGCCACTATGGCAATGCCAAGTTTGGCAAACAAGAATTCATCGTCATCGACACCGGTGGTTTTGAGCCTGACGCCCACTCTGGCATCTACAAAGAGATGGCCCGTCAAACCCAACAAGCCGTCGCCGAAGCCGATGTGGTGGTGTTCGTGGTCGATGCCCGTGGTGGCATTTCGGCCCAAGACCATGACATTGCCAACTACCTGCGTCGCTTGGGCAAACCCACCTTGCTGGTGGCCAACAAAGCCGAAGGCATGAAAGAGGGCGCTCAGCTGGTCGAGTTTTATGAGCTGGGTTTGGGCGAAGTATTGCCCGTGTCTGCCTCACACGGCCAAGGCATTCGTAGCATGGTGGAAATGGCGTTTGCGCCCTTGCACCTGTCCGAAGCGGATGACGAAGACGAGGCGCTGGACGACGGCACCATCAAACTCGCGGTGGCAGGACGCCCCAATGTGGGCAAGTCGACCCTGATCAACACTTGGTTGGGTGAAGAACGTCTGGTGGCGTTTGACATGCCTGGCACCACGCGCGATGCCATCAGCGTGCCCTTTGAGCGCGATGGGCAAAAGTTTGAACTCATCGACACGGCCGGTTTGCGCCGCAAAGGCAAGGTGTTTGAAGCGATCGAAAAGTTCTCGGTCGTCAAAACCCTGCAAGCAATTGAATCGGCCAATGTGGTGTTGCTGCTGCTTGACGCGACCCAGGGTGTGACCGATCAAGACGCCCACATTGCGGGCTACATCTTGGAAAGCGGTCGCGCCGTGGTGCTGGCGATCAACAAATGGGATGCGGTTGATTCTTACCAGCGCGAATTGCTGATGCGTTCGGTTGAAACCCGGTTGGCGTTTTTGAAATTCGCCGCCATGCACTTTATTTCGGCTAAAAAACGCCAAGGCCTGGGACCTTTGTGGGGCGCGATTGCGCAAGCGCACAAAGCCGCTATGTGCAAAATGTCCACGCCCGTGCTCACGCGCTTGTTGCTGGAAGCCGTCCAGTTCCAATCGCCCAAACGCTCGGGCATGTTCCGCCCCAAGATGCGTTATGCCCACCAAGGCGGTATGAATCCACCTGTGATCGTGATCCACGGCAACTCGCTCGAACACGTCACTGACGCGTACAAACGTTTCTTGGAAGGGCGTTTTCGCAAGGCATTTTCTTTGGAAGGCACCCCCTTGCGAATTGAGATGAAGACCTCAAGTAACCCCTATGCCGACAAAGACGACTGACCACAAGCGCCCCCGGGCTCTGTGGTAACGTGGGTTTTCTTTCAACTACACAGACACGGAGAATATCGTGAACACCGACAACTCAAAGAACAAAGGCCAACTGTTGCAAGATCCCTTTTTGAACATCCTGCGCCGCGAGCATGTGCCCGTGTCCATCTACTTGGTCAATGGCATCAAGCTGCAAGGCCAAATCGAATCATTTGATCAATACGTGGTTCTTTTGCGAAACACCGTCACCCAAATGGTTTACAAACACGCCATCTCGACCATCGTGCCGGGCCGCGCCGTGAACTTCAATGCAGCCGACGGCACAGGCAGTTCGCCTGAAGTCTGAGCTGATTTGCTCTGAGAAAAGGGCTGGCCACAGCCCTTTTTTTATGTCTCTTTCTTTCTGATTGCCCCGTTGAACGACTCTGATCCTAAAAACGCAGCCGCCACCATTTTGGTCGGGGTGGACTTTGGTTTGCCCCACTTTGATGGCGAACTTGAAGAGCTGGGCTTGCTGGCCCAAACCGCCGGCTTGAAGCCTGTGGCACGCATCACCTGCAAACGCAAAGCGCCTGATGCCGCCTTGTTCGTGGGCAGCGGCAAGGCCGATGAAATCAAAGCGCTCGCGCTCATGCATGGCGCGAGTGAAATTTTGTTTGACCAGTCGCTCAGCCCGGCACAGCAGCGTAATTTGGAGCGCCATATGGGGATGGCGGTCAATGACCGCACGCTCTTGATTTTGGAAATCTTCGCCCAACGCGCCCGCAGCCACGAGGGCAAATTGCAAGTCGAATTGGCGCGCTTGCAATACTTGAGCACACGTTTGGTACGCCGCTGGTCGCACTTGGAGCGTCAAAGCGGCGGCATCGGCATGCGCGGTGGACCGGGCGAAACCCAGATCGAGTTGGACCGCCGCATGATTGCCGAGTCCATCAAACGCACACGTGAGCGGCTGGAAAAGGTCAAGAAGCAGCGCAGCACCCAGCGCCGCCAACGCCAGCGTCGCGATGCCTTCACCATTTCGCTGGTGGGGTACACCAACGCGGGCAAATCCACCTTGTTCAACGCCCTGGTCAAAGCCCGTGCCTATGCCGCCGACCAGTTGTTTGCCACCTTGGACACCACCACCCGCCAGCTCTACTTGGGCCACCAAGACGGCACGGGCCGCTCGGTGTCCTTGTCAGACACCGTGGGCTTTATCCGTGACTTGCCGCACGGTTTGATCGACGCGTTTCAAGCCACCTTGCAAGAAGCGGCCGATGCCACGCTGTTGATGCATGTGGTCGATGCCTCCAACCCGAACTTCCCCGAGCAAATGGACGAAGTGCAAAAAGTATTGGCGGAAATTGGTGCTTCAGAGGTGCCGCAGGTGTTGGTCTTCAACAAACTGGATGCTCTGAGCCCAGAGCAACGCCCGTTGCAGTTGCACGACCACTACACCGTGGACGGCAAAGCGGTGCCACGCTTTTTTGTCAGCGCGCAATCGGGCGAAGGCTTGGTCGCCTTGCGCGAATTTTTGGCCCAAGAGGCCCTACAAAACATGCCGACAATCGACGATGCGCTACAAACGCCAGATGACGAATGAACGCGTTGGCAATTAGGCACAATCCAGACTTCAGAGAAACAACAACGATGCGCATGAACACCACTCCTCAAACAGCGAGTCCACGCTCTTGGTTGGCCCGACTGCTCGGTATGTTCAACCTCAACGATGGACGTTGGGGTCGAGACAAAGACGGGCATCCCACGTTCGATCCAAATGGTCAAGCCCCCACCGAGGAAAAAAAACCAGATCAACCCCAGCAGCGTCCGCCGGTTGCGGGTGGCCCGCCCGATTTGGATGAACTCTGGCGCGATTTCAACGCCAAATTGAGTGGCTTGCTGGGTGGGCGCAAAGGCGGTGGTTCAGAACCTCCTGCCAATGGAGGCCCAACAGGACCTGACTTCAAAGCGGCGCGACTGGGCATGGGCGTAGTCGCTGCTGTGGTGGTGGCCATTTGGTGCAGCACCGGCTTTTTCATCGTGCAAGAAGGCCAGCAAGCCGTGATCACCCAGTTTGGCCGCTACCACTCGACCGTGGGTGCGGGTTTCAACTGGCGTTTGCCTTATCCCTTCCAGCGCCACGAGCTGGTGTTTGTGACGCAAATCCGCTCGGTCGATGTCGGCCGTGACAACATCATCAAAGCCACAGGGTTGCGTGAGTCGGCCATGCTGACCGAAGATGAGAACATTTTGGAAATCAAATTTGCTGTGCAATACCGTTTGACCGATGCACGTGCCTATTTGTTTGAGACTAAAAACCCCACCGACACTGTGGTGCAAGCCGCAGAAACAGCGGTGCGCGAAGTGGTCGGCAAGATGAAGATGGACTCGGCCATGTCCGAGGAACGCGACCAAATCGGTCCGCGCATTCGCACCCTGATGCAAACCATTTTGGACCGCTACAAAGTCGGCATTGAAGTGGTGGGCATCAACTTGCAGCAAGGCGGCGTGCGTCCCCCTGAGCAAGTGCAAGCCGCATTTGACGACGTGCTCAAAGCCGGCCAAGAACGCGAACGCGCCAAGAACGAAGCCGAGGCCTATGCCAACGACGTGATTCCCCGTGCTGTGGGTGCCGCCTCACGCTTGAACCAAGAGGCCGATGGCTACAAAGCCCGTATCGTGGCGCAAGCCCAGGGCGATGCGCAACGCTTCAAGTCCTTGGTGACCGAATACCAAAAGGCACCGCAAGTCACGCGTGACCGTTTGTACATCGACGCCATGCAGCAGATTTACAGCAACACCACCAAGGTGTTGGTGGACAGCAAGCAAGGTTCCAACCTCTTGTACTTGCCGCTGGACAAAATCATTCAACAAACCGCCCAACCCGCTGCGCCTGCCGCATCGTCGGACACGGCAGGCAGCGCGGCCAACCTGGTCACGGGCAATCCACCCGCCTTGGATGTGCGCGCACGCGATGGTCGCTCACGCGATCGTGATGGCCGTTGAGCAGGGGACACGCAATGAATAACAAAATTGGTTTTTACATTTCTTCGGCATTCGTGGCCTTGGCGCTGCTGAGCTCCACCTTGTTTGTTGTGGACCAGCGCCAATTTGGCGTGGTCTATTCCTTCGGTCAGATCAAAAACGTGATCACCGAGCCTGGCCTGAACATCAAGCTGCCGCCGCCATTCCAAAACGTGAGCTATATCGACAAGCGCTTGCTCACGCTGGACAACGCCGACACCGAGCCCATGCTGACCGCTGAAAAGCAACGCGTGGTGATTGACTGGTACGCCCGTTGGCGCATCACCGATCCGTCGCAGTACATCCGCAACGTCGGCTTGGATGAAACCGCAGGGTCTATCCAACTCGCCCGCGTGGTGCGCAACGCTTTCCAAGAGGAAATCAACAAACGCACGGTCAAAGAGCTTTTGTCGCTCAAGCGCGAAGCCTTGATGGAAGACGTGAAGCGCGAAGTGCTGGCTGCGGTCAAAGGCGCCAAGCCTTGGGGTGTGGACGTGGTCGATGTGCGCATCACCCGTGCCGACTATGTGGATGCCATCACCGAATCGGTCTACCGACGCATGGAGGCTGAGCGCAAGCGCGTGGCCAACGAGCTGCGTTCCACAGGTGCAGCCGAAGGCGAAAAAATCCGTGCGGATGCCGACCGCCAACGTGAAGTGACCGTCGCCAATGCTTACCGCGAAGCGCAAAAAATCAAGGGCGAGGGTGATGCCGAAGCCGCCCGCATTTACGCCGAGTCGTTTGGCCGCGATGCCAACTTCGCCCAGTTCTACCGCAGCTTGGAAGCCTACAAATCGACCTTCAACAAAAAGGGCGATGTGATGGTGCTCGATCCTTCCAGCGACTTTTTCAAAGCCATGCGCGGCAGTGGCGGTGGCTCTGCCCCCGCACCCGCTAAAAAGTAAAGGGCAGGGCGTATGGAGGTGGACAGCGATGTGCTGTGGATGGCGTTTGGCCTGATGTTGGTGTTTGAAGGGATTTTTCCCTTTCTGTCACCCGATGGCTGGCGAAACAAAATGGCTCAAATTTTGGCCTTGCACGATGGCCAAATCCGTTTTTTTGGCCTGGTCTGCGTCTTGGTGGGCCTTTTGATGCTGTGGTGGCTCGGCTGAGCCCGAGAACCCCGGTAAAATCTCTTTTTTAACAGCCACCCACAATTCACATGTCCGCTTGGGTCCTGCCGGATCACATCGCTGATGTTTTGCCTTCCGAGGCCCGGCACATCGAAGAACTCCGCCGTCTTTATCTCGACACAGCACGTGGCTACGGCTACGAGCTGGTCATGCCGCCGCTGCTTGAATACCTCGAATCCTTGTTGTCCGGCACCGGCCGTGCACTCGATTTACAAACCTTCAAGCTGGTCGACCAACTCTCTGGCCGTACCCTGGGTTTGCGTGCCGACACCACGCCCCAAGTGGCTCGCATTGACGCCCATTTGCTCAACCGTGCGGGCGTGACCCGCCTGTGCTACTGCGGCCCCGTGCTGCATACGCGTCCAGACCGCCCCTTTGCCACCCGTGAACCTTTGCAGTTTGGCGCCGAAATTTATGGCCATGCCGGTTTGGAAGCTGACTTGGAGGTGCTGCACCTCGCGCTCGACAGCTTGCAAGCAGTTGCTCTGCACAACTTCTCGGTCGACTTGAGCGACGTGCGCATCGTGCCTGCTTTGCTCGAAGGTGTGGCCTTGAGCTCGGAGGCCCACGAAGCCCTGCACAACGCCTTGGCTGCCAAAGACACCTCAGGTTTGAAGACCTTGACCCAATCGCTGCCCGCTGCGGTTCGCGAAGCCTTGATGACCTTGGTTCATCTGTATGGCGATGTGCAGGTGTTGGCGCAAGCCGAACAAGCTTTTGCGGCTTGGCCCAAAGTGCTGCACGCCTTGAGTGAGTTGCGTCACATTGCGGCCGACCTGGGCACGGTTCACACCACCTTCGACTTGGCCGACTTGCGCGGCTACGCCTACTACAGCGGTGTGCGTTTTGCCATTTATGTGCAAGGTGCCAGCGACGCCTTGGTGCGTGGCGGTCGTTACGACGAAGTCGGTGCCGTGTTCGGCCGCAAGCGACCTGCCGTGGGCTTTAGCCTGGACCTCAAAGAGTTGGTCGGCGTGGTGCCTGAGCAAGCGCTTAAAGCCGCCATTCGTGCACCTTGGGGCACCGCCCAAGGCTTGCGCGAAGCGATTGCCGCATTGCGTGCCCGTGGCGAAACCGTGGTCTGCGTGATGCCAGGCCATGAAAGCGAAGTGGATGAGTTTGACTGCGACCGCGAGTTGGTGGACGTGTCAGGCCAATGGGTCGTTCGGGCCCTCTGATTGATTTAAAAAACGATAGAAGTTGATATGAGCACATCCAAAGGACAAACCGTGGCCGCCACCAAGGGCCGTAACGTTGTTGTGGTCGGCACCCAATGGGGTGACGAAGGCAAGGGCAAGTTGGTCGACTGGTTGACCGAAACCGCCACCGGCGTGGTGCGCTTTCAAGGCGGCCACAACGCAGGCCACACCTTGGTCATCAACGGCGTGAAAACAGCGTTGCATTTGATTCCCAGCGGCATCATGCGCCCAGGGGTCAAGTGCTACATCGGCAATGGTGTGGTGTTGTCCGCCACCAAGCTGTTGGAAGAAATTGCGGGTTTGGAAAAGGCTGGCGTCGAAGTGCGTTCACGCCTGCGCATCAGCGAAGCCTGTCCCTTGATCTTGCCCTACCACGCGGCCATTGACGTGGCCCGTGAAGCCGCCAAAGAGAAGGCTGGCACCGCCAAAATTGGCACCACCGGTCGCGGCATTGGCCCAGCTTACGAAGACAAAATTGCCCGCCGCGCCTTGCGCGTGCAAGACTTGAAGCACCCCGAGCGCTTCGCCACCAAACTGCGCGAAAACCTCGAGCTGCACAACCATGTGTTGACCGATATCTTGCATGCACCCGCAGTGGACTACGACACGGTCTACAACGAAGCCATGGCTTATGCCAAAGAGATCTTGCCCATGGTGGCGGACGTCTCACGCGAGTTGAACGAAGCCCACCAAGCCGGTGCCAACCTGTTGTTTGAAGGCGCCCAAGGCACTTTGCTCGATGTGGACCACGGCACCTATCCTTTCGTGACCTCCAGCAACTGCGTGGCCGGTAACGCAGCTGCCGGTGCAGGCGTGGGCCCAGGCTTGTTGCACTACATCTTGGGCATCACCAAGGCGTACTGCACACGCGTGGGCGGCGGTCCATTCCCCACCGAACTCGAGTGGGAAAAAGAGGGCACACCCGGTTACCACATGTCCACCGTGGGTGCCGAAAAAGGCGTGACCACAGGGCGTTCACGCCGTTGCGGCTGGTTCGATGCCGCCTTGCTCAAGCGCAGCGCGCAAGTCAACGGCTTGTCGGGTTTGTGTATCACCAAGCTTGACGTGCTCGACGGTTTGAGCGAGTTGCTGTTGTGTGTGGGCGACGAGTTGGACGGCGAAAAAATCGACATCTTGCCCATGGGCGCTGACGAAATTGCGCGTTGCACACCCATCTACGAAACCATCCCTGGTTGGAGCGACAGCACCGTGGGTGTGACCGACTATGCCAAGCTGCCCAAAGCTGCTCAGCACTACCTCAACCGCATTGCCGAAACCACCGGCGTGCCCATCCACATGGTGTCGACCAGCCCAGACCGTGACCACACGATCTTGCTGACCCACCCCTACATTGCTTAATTTTTAAAAGGACCTGAACCCATGTTGACCGAAGACGGCAAACACCTGTACGTGTCGTACGACGAGTACCACAACCTGATTGAAAAACTCGCCATCAAGATCCACCAATCGGGCTGGGAATTCGACACCATCCTGTGCTTGGCCCGTGGCGGCATGCGTCCTGGCGACATCTTGTCGCGCATCTTCGACAAGCCCTTGGCCATCATGTCCACCAGCTCGTACCGCGCCGATGCAGGCACGGTGCAAGGTCACTTGGACATTGCCCGCTTCATCACCACACCCAAAGGCGAAATTGCCGGTCGCGTGCTGTTGGTGGACGACTTGGCTGACACAGGCCACACCTTGAAGGCCGTGGTGGACCAGCTCAAGAACAACTACAAGCCCATCACCGAATTGCGCACAGCCGTGATTTGGACTAAAGGCGTGTCTGCTTTTGCGCCCGATTTCTCGGTGGACTACTTGCCCACCAACCCATGGATTCACCAACCGTTTGAGCCGTATGACAACATGCGTCCAGCGGCTTTGTTGGAGAAGTGGAAGGTTTAAACACTTTCGCTAGTTCTTTAGCCAAATTAGAAGCCCTCATGCGTGAGGGCTTTTTTATTGCTGCTGTTTTTGCAAATGAACTGGCAAACTAAAGCCGCATTGGTTCCGCTCGATATATCGAATTAACATGCTGTATAAGTATGTGATTTTACGATGCAATAAGTCCTATCAAGATTTGATTAATGAACCTTATTCCCGAAAAGAGATAACTCCAAACGCCCACTGCCATCATGGGGCTATGGACAAAGTGACAGTTGCAAACCAACAAACACAAGAAGTTTCCTTTAGTGCCTGGACGAAGATCCCTTCGCCGGATTCAAAGTTCAAGGAATCGCCTGATTGCAATATGTGATCTTCCAGATGAGCTTCTGTCGTAACCCATACTTGCCCATGCTGGCAAATTAGCGAGCCCGAATGAAGTGGTCGGAATTCAATAACTTCACGGAGCGAAAGATTGAAAGTTGTCAACATAAATCAAGAAATTTTGCGTGCTATATGTATCTCAGCTGCACGTGTTGCAACTATCAATGCTGCACTTTGGACTCTGCGCTGGTAAATATTGTTCACTAAGAGTGCTGTAGTAGTTATACAAGCACCGAGTGTTTGCATACGGCTTGGCACAGCACCGCAAAAAGCTGACAATATGAATGCTGTGATGGGTACGACATCCATGAACAGTACGCCGTTAAGTGGTGTGAGAATCTTGTTGCCGATGTTCCAGCACAGCACTCCGACGAATCCTGCAATCAGCGCCATGTAAATTAAGTGTGGGAAAACCTCGATCACAGCGGCAATTGTTGGTTGCGGAATGATTTTTAAAAGCACTAAAACAATATCTATAGCGAATACTGTTACTAAGCCTAGCAATGTAGTTAGCGTGGTGTACTTATATGGGCTCCATTTCGGGAAATATGTAGCTCCCACGGTGTAAAGTACCCAACATAAGGCCCCAGAAATTAATGGCACATTAGCAAAATAATTGGCTGGCTCAGCTACTACAGCGTACAGGTCGCCACTTGTTATTACTAGTACCACTCCGCAAAATGACAGCAGAATGAAGCAGAACGAGAACAGTGGGGGTCGTATTTTTCGCAGGCCCCAGACTACCAATAGGCTGAGCATTGGCATAGTTGCCATCATTATTGAAGCCGTTAGCGCACCACTTAATCCGATCATTTTCTGACCAAGGAATACCAAGAACCCAAATCCTGCGAATCCAGCAGAGCCAAAAAGCCATGCTAAGACCCAACGCTCTCCTCGAAGTGAAAAAGCTGAAATGCCTTCGCGTAATAGTAATAAGGCGCTGAAGGCAATGACTGCGATGGAATATCGCAACGCGGTAAATGTAAATGGGTCTATGAAGCGCAGGGCATCGGACATTACTGGAAACATAGCTCCCCAGGAAATGGTAGCCACTAGGCAGCAAAGAATGCCAGTTAGATATTTATTTGGTTGCATTGCTTGGATCCAGATTATTAATTGCAGTTAATGAAATAGCTTGTTGAGAAACTTTAAACAACGCATCTAATTGCGTCTATTCGTATTTTTTGAAAGCTGCCATAACCCACACAAATGGGCGCCTAAGTTCTTTGTAACTTCCCTGACCTTTGATAAGCGCAAGGCAGTTCATATCAAATCTTGTCGGCAATTTGTTTATGAAATGACTGCCTTCAAGAAATATGAATGGATTGGTGGCGTACAAACGCATAAAGTCATACCAAGCCAACTTGATGATGAACGCTAGTCATTCAAGCATTTCATTTATCCGCGTGGAGATTGACAGATGCATTCAGTAAAAAGAAAAACCCCAATTGCAGATGCATTACTTGAACTACAAGAAATGACAAAGCATTCTTTTCATGCACTTCCAATTCTGAATGGTAATTCGATTGCAAATGGTGAAATTGCTGAAATTTATCAAGCGTTGATAGGCAGGAACATATTGGCCAGTGAGCTAACTACTACTGGTTATTTGTTTGATAGTTTTTTCTTTCCAAAAACAGCAATACTGGAGTCAGAAAAGTTGGCTGCTAATTTATTTGGTGCGGATGGGACGTTGTATGTAACCACTGGTACCACTACAAGTAATCATATTTCTGCCAATGCATTGTTCGAAAAAGGACCTGTGCTGATGGACAAGAATTGCCATCAATCTTTACACTTCATGTTTCACAGTCTTAACGCGAAGGTGGATTACCTACAACCCAAATTTCATTGTGAAAAAAGTGGGCGCAGTGCCTGGGATATAGATTCTTTTCTTGAAATGGTACGAGAAGCCGAGCAAGTAGGTGGTGGATATGAAATCATTGTGTTAACTGCACAGTCTTATGAAGGCGTAATTTATAACATTCCCAAGATCATGCGTGCATTACTTGATTCAGGTGTACGCACTCGAAGATTCTTAATTGACGAAGCTTGGGGTGCAGCCAATTACTTCAACCCTGAATTGCGAGCGATATCCGCGATGAACATCGATACGTTGATCGAGCAATATCCAGAACTTGAAGTCGTGTGCACTCAGTCTGCACACAAATCACTAAGTGCCTTGCGGCAGGGATCGATGATTCATTTTCGAGGCGGGAAAGAATTGCGAGAACGTTTGAATATCGCAAAATTTCGATTCCACACTACATCCCCAAGTTATCCAATCCTAGCCTCGCTTGATTTAGCACAGGCGCAGATGGCGTCTGAGGGCGCATGGCGTGTATCGAAAGCGATAGCACTTTCTGAAGGCTTTAAAACGAAACTTCAAAATGAGATCGACTGGTCTTGTTACCATATTTGCCAAATGCCTGATCTCGGCAATATGAATTCTTTTGTAAAACAAGATCCTTGCAAACTATCGATCAATATAGAGTCTCTTAATATGGAGGCCTGCGATGTGCAAGTCTATCTTTTCCGAGAGTATGGTGTGTATATAAATCGTTTCACCAAGCATTCCATTCTGCTAAATTTTCATATTGGTATCAATGAATCTGCTGTTAATGCGATATTGACTGGTTTAGCTGAGCTGCAGCGGCAACAAGTTACGAAAGCAATCAAGAAAAATCACTCTGGTTGTTTTGTCATTCCTTATCCACCTGGTGTTCCTTTGCTTGTTCCCGGCGAATTAATAACCGAAACAATTCAAGCGCAGATTGAAACTGTTAGAAATACCGGCGTTGCGCTACTGAAAATTTGAAATTCTCAACGTTTATTCAGGAAAATTTATGATCACCCTTAGCCAAATCACTAGGTTTGCATCGGAAAAAGGAGATCAAGCTGCGATCGTCCATAAGAACCAGTCATTAAGTTGGAAGCAATTCAAAGCACATACTGAAAGCTACGTAATCTATTTAATTGATTGCTATAAAGATGCACTTCCTAATCAAGTTTGTTATATCGCAGAAAATCGTATTGATTTATTTCCTTGGCTTGCTGCATTCGCCACGCTATCTATTCCGGTCGTTGGATTTGACTATACGCTGCCACTGACAACGTTACAGGAAATGGCGAGAGAAATTGAGGTTGATTTCATTCTATTGTCCTCAGCTGCACTCGGTTTGCGTAATGAGCGCTCAGAATTTAGTAAAAATCATTTCAACGACGGCAGACTATTTGATTTAGATTCCCCAAACATAACCGTAATTAGTGCCCTGGAAGCAAATATGAATAATCTTGTAATACCTACTAGTAGACGATTTTCATCTGTGAGTTTTACCTCTGGTACATCTGGAATTCCCAAGGCCGTGAGACGTAGCCGACCATTTGATCAACGTCGTTTTCGCTATTTCACTGAGCGCTACGGATTTAATTCTGCGGATCGTTTTATGGTTTGCATGCCGCTCTATCATGCAGCGGGAAATGGGTGGGCAAGGTTGTTCTTATCTTTGGGGTCCACACTTTACCTGAGCGATAGCAGCGATACCAATGAAATGGCAGAGATACTAGACCAACATATGATCAGTACTACAGTGTTTAGCCCCGTGCAACTTGCTGGCGTATTGGACCAACGTATACAGCGCGGCCTAGCTCAACCTTCGGCGTTACGCTGGGCACTAGTGGGCGGTCGTAATTTCACAGCTGTAGAGAAACTTTATGCACAAAAAGTTCTTGGTCCCGTTATTTACGAGTATTACGGCACAACAGAGTCAGGGGTAAACACTATCGCAGAACCGAGTGATCTGCGTGATTACCCACACAGCGTTGGCCGAGCATATGACGGCAATCGTATTGTCATCGTTTCAACAAAAGGCGAACTGATGGCTCACGGTGAAGTCGGCTCGGTTTGCATTGCAAGCTATATGAATATGGATAACTACATTGACGGTAGCGCTACTTTTGTTACGTTGCCAGATGGTGAGCGTTACTTCGTAACTCCGGACCAAGGTTATCTTGACGTTGATGGACGTCTCTTTTTAGTCAATCGTGCTGGTGAAAATGAAAAAAATACTCCGCTCTACACCTTTGAGAACGCGTTGCGCTCATTGCCATGCATCCATGATCTGGCATTTTTAGTGGAAAGTGGGCAAGTCAAGTGTGCGTACACAATACGTGCAAATAGCGCTGACATACATCGTTTGCAGCAACGTATTTTTCAAGTCGCAGAAGCCGAACACATTCGGTTGTTACAGTGCGACCAAGTCGCCGAAATTCCCTATCTACCTAGCGGCAAAGTTCGCGTGCGTGATCTGGAGAGGATGCTTACAAAAAAATAAAATTCTATGGGGGCTAAAGGACTTTCAACACACTGCTACAGCATCAAACTATGTTGCTAGTTTCCAGACTGTGCGCACGCTCTTACAAAGTGCTTGAATAAGCGGTGTGTCCCAGTCTGTCTGAAGATAGATGAAGTTTAATTGCTTTGTTTCTAAGCCCTTCGGCCATATTGCGACTTCTTTTTTTGCCTCAGCATCCAATGCCATGTCCTCACGCATTAACGCAAGACCAATGCCTGATGCGACTAATTTGCGCAGAGTTGCTTCCTCGTCAATAGCAATGAAACTATTCGGTCTCAATCCGTGGCGGTTAAACATTGCGGCAGTAATTTTGTTAAATGAACATTTTGGGGACATGGAGATCCAAGGCAATTGAGCGATATCTTCCCAATCTGCGGTGATGATGCGCTCTTTCCACTCATAAGGTGCCACTATGCGCAATGTGATGGGGCGTACAGGTATTGTGGCAATGCGTCTTTCCTCTATTTCACCGATGACGAACCCTCCATGTAGTTTCCCTTCTAATATTTGATCAACTACAACACCAGAGACACTCTGGCTCAGCCGCATCGATAGGTTTGAGTTCGTGCGCATCAATTCGGAAAGTAATTCACTTAAACGAAGTATTACTGGCTCAGAAATCGTGCCAATACAGCACTCTCCGCTCAACCCTTCGCGAAAAATTTGTGCTCGCGAAAAAATATGCTTGGCAGCACCAAGTGCGTGAACTGCATCTTGCCTAAGTACCTGCCCAGCAACTGTTAACGTCATTCCACGTGCGGTTCGATTGAACAAAATTACCCCCAACTCTGCCTCAAGTGCCTTTAGTTGTGCGCTGACTGCTGGTTGACTAAGAAACAATAATTCTGATGCCTTAGTTAGATTGGCTGTTTCTGCAACAGTAACAAATGATTTCAACTGGTTTAGGTCCATATTTTCAAGGCGCTTCTATCGGTTAATTAACGTGTGATTTGCAACACAATCGAACACTTTCAAGTAGTTTTTAAATTTGTGAAATTCAAGCCACAGTTTGCGCCAGTGAACAAGCGTTTGACGCAGGATCCAGGCAAGCTAATGGCATGTGTCAACTCTTTGTAGGTGATATTTGAATGCTTTCGGGAGCCGTACCAGTACGTCGATGATGCATTTTTACTGAATTACTTTAACGCTTATTTAATTGAAATTAGACTTAAAATAATAATAGAACTATCAAAATACACAAAAAATATAAAAATTTTTAACTCAATACTACGCATGTGCAGCGCTAATTAATATATTAAGCAATCTTAATAATTGATTGGCGAATTAAGTTCTAAAGATTCCACGTTCACGTAAATTTTTTATTTTTTGCTTGGGTAATATCGGGGCATGTCCCGCAGCACCGACCTCATCCATCACCCGTACCAGCCTCCCGCTGAGTTTGAAGCCCCGCAAGTAGGGGTGTTCAAAGCCTCGACGGTGATCTTTCCCAACGTGGCGGCTATGCGCACGCGCGAGTGGCTGGACAAGTCGGCCTACACCTATGGCTTGCATGGCACGCCAACCACCTTCACCTTGGAAGAACGTTTGGCCACGCTGGAAGGCGGCACCCACTGCATCTTGGTGCCCAGCGGGCTGGCGGCAATTGCGCATGTCGATTTCGCCTTGCTGCAAACGGGTGACGAAGTCTTGATTCCCGACAACGCCTACGTGCCCAACAAATCTTTGGCCGAGGGTGAGTTGGCGCGCTTTGGCATCACTCACGCGCTCTACAACCCCATGGACGCGCAGGACCTGGCGGCGCGCATCACCGAGCGCACCCGCTTGGTGTGGTTGGAGGCGGCAGGTTCGGTGACGATGGAGTTTCCAGACTTGCCCGCGCTGGTGCGTGTCTGCCGCGAACGCGGCGTGTTGTGCGCTTTGGACAACACCTGGGGCGCAGGTTTGGCCTTCAATGCGTTTGATTTAGAGCCAGGGCAGGGCACAGACCCGTTGGGCGTGGACCTGACCATTCATGCGCTCACCAAATACCCCAGTGGCGGCGGCGATGTATTGATGGGCAGCATCGTCACGCGCAGCGACGATTTGGCACGCACCCTCAAACTCAGCCACATGCGCTTGGGCACGGGCGTGGGGGCCAACGATGCCGAGGCCGTGTTGCGTGCCTTGCCGAGTTTGCCCCTGCGCTACCAAGCCCAAGACCAAGCAGCGCGCCGCTTGGCTGCATGGTGTGCTTTGCAAGCGTCATTCACCCAAGTGCTGCATCCGGCATGGACCGATGCACCAGGTCATGCACATTGGAAAAACCTGTGTGTGACCACCGAGGTCCCACAGGGGCGGGCGGCAGGCATTTTCAGTGTGGTGATGGATGAACGCTTCACGAGTTCACAAGTCGATGGATTTTGTGATGCGTTGAAACTGTTCAAAATTGGTTACAGCTGGGGTGGCCCCATGAGTTTGGTGATGCCCTACAACCTGCGTTCGCAGCGCGCCATGCCCACGCCGCATCTGAAACCTGGGCGCGTGGTGCGCTTTTGCCTCGGGCTGGAAGATGTGGACGATTTGCAAAACGACATCGCGCAGGCCTTGCAGCACTTGAAGTAAAAACCTAAAGACAGCAAAGGGTTGAACATGCAACAACTGGTACCTGACGAGGCACATGATCGCATTGACATCAACCCGATTCGTTGGAGCGATCCTTTGCGCTGGCTGTGGATGGGTTGGCGTGACATGGTGTCACAACCTTTGATTTCACTGTTCTATGGTCTGTGTTTTTGGGTCATGGCGCTGATGCTCTTGGCGGTATTCAACACGGTTCCTGAATACACCTTGTCGGCGGTCTCGGGCTGCTTGTTGGTGGGCCCTTTTTTGGCCATGGGCCTGTATGACGTGAGCATGCACATGGAACGTGGTGAGCCGCCCAGCATGGGCAGTTCGCTGACCAGTTGGCAATCGCACACGCGCAGCATGGGCATGCTCGTCATGGTCATGATCGTGCTGGAGTTGCTCTGGGGACGCGCCTCTTTGGTGGTGTTTGCCGTGTTCTACAACACTGCAGGCATGCCCACCACGGCGACGGTGTTAGAAGCTGTATTCAACCCGCAAAACTGGGAATTCATCGCGGCCTACATCTGCGTGGGCGGCTTCTTTGCCGGGCTGGTGTTTGCCTGCATGATGGTGTCCATCCCCATGATTTTGGACCGTGACACCGATGCCATCACCGCCTGCATCACCAGCTTGCGGGTGTTTGTTGATCACACGGCGGTGTCCGCGTGGTGGGGCTTGCTTTGCATCAGCGCGGTGGTGCTGGCCATGCTGCTGCCTTTGGCGGCGGGTTTGTTGTTGGTGGGGCCATGGCTGGGTTTTGCCAGCTGGCATGCCTACCGTTTTGCCGTGCGTGTGACGGCGCCTACTGAGCTCAACACCTGAGGGCGCAGACCATCCGGGTTTTTCTTAGGCGGCAGTGGTCTGGGTTTGGCACAAGGCCTGAGCCACACGACGCAAACTCTCGGGATGACGGCTGTCTGCCACGCAAGCGGTCGCACGATCTGCTTGGATGAAGTTGCGCACCATGGACGAGGCATAGGTGGGGTCGTAGTGCAAGACGAGCAAATCGCGCACCACGTCTTCGATTTGGCCGTTGTGAACTTGTTCTTTCCAAGCCTCCACCACCGCTTTGCCACGGATCGCCACCAGTGCATCCAAGCGGTGGCAAAACAGCGCATGATCATCGACGAAGAAGCGGTAGTCTTCCATCAACAAGGCCACGCGCTCATCCAAGCTGAGCTGCAACTCAAAGCAGGGGCTGTTGCGCATGGCTTGCATGAGTGACTCTGGAATGGACAAGTTGCCCACTTTGCGGCTTTCCGATTCGACAAACACGGGCCGCGCAGGATCAAAGCTGCGCAAGGCTTGCCAGATCTTGGTGTCAAAGTGCTTTTGGCTGGGTTGCGGTTGGCCGGGAATATGCCCGAGCACTGAGCTGCGGTGGCAGGCCAAATCTTCCAAATCCAACACTTGTGCGCCTTCGTCAGCCAAAGCGTGGAGCAGCCGTGTTTTGCCAGAACCTGTGGGGCCTGAAATGATGTTGAATTGCAAGGGCGCCACGCGTTTAGGGATGTCGTCCACCAAGGCGGCGCGAAAGGCTTTGTAGCCCCCTTCTATGAGATAAATCTTGAACCCAATTTGTCCCAGCACCATAGACAGTGAACCGCTGCGCTTGCCGCCGCGCCAGCAATAAATCAAGGGTTGCCAGTTTTTGGGCAACGTCAGCACCTCGCGCTGGATGTGGTGCGAAATATTGGCCGCCACCAAGGCCGCCCCATGCTTTTGCGCTTCAAAGGCGCCTTGTTGCTTGTACATGGTGCCCACAAAGATGCGTTCTTCGTTGTTGAGCGAGGGCCAGTTCACCGCGCCAGGCAAATGGTCGAGTGCGTATTCGCCCTCGCTGCGGGCGTCAATGATGGTGCTGAAGCCACCGGGTTGACCCAGAGGAATGGCCATGCGGGCCATGGCGTCTTGCGCCGAAATGAGATGAACGCTCACGGTGTTGACAGACTCTTTTTAATTTCAGGCCAGACATTGGCCAGCATGCGCGGATGCGCTTCTTCGCGGGGATGAATGCGGTCGGCTTGAAACAACTCCGCTGCGTTGGGCGCATCGGCAATGCCTTGCAAAAAGAACGGCACCAAGCCTGTTTGGTATTTCTTCGCCAAGTTTTTGAACAGGGCCGCAAAGCGGTTGCTGTAGTCGGGGCCGTAATTGGGTGGAATTTGCATGCCCACCAAAATCACCCGTGCATTCACGCTGCGGCACGCCTTGATCATGGTTTGTAAATTGTCTTGCGTGCTGTCAAGGTCCAAGCCACGCAAGGCATCGTTGCCACCGAGTTCAATCACCACGAGCACGGGTCGAAATTGGTTGAGCAAATCGGGCAAACGCGAACGGCCACCCGAGGTGGTGTCGCCGCTCACGCTGGCGTTGACGATGCGCACATCCGGACGCTCGGCCCGCAGCCGCGCGGCCAGCAAGCTCACCCAGCCTTTGCCACGAGGCAAGCCGTATTCGGCGCTGAGCGAGTCGCCCAAGATCAGCAACGTGGCGGCAGGCACAGAACCTGGGGAGGGGGCCGAGCCTGGCGGGGGCACGTTGTTAGGTTGGGCTTGGCCACGGCGGCGGTGCGGACCGGTGGAGGTGACTTCGCCCTCCATGCCTTGTCCGGTGGAGGTGATGACTTGTTGTTGTGCTTGGACGGGCGAAGCACCCAGCCAAGCCGCCAAGCCACTCCATGGCCCTGCGAGTCCAGCGCTTAATGCGCGCAAGTTAAAGTGTCGTCTCAACATTGGATGTTTCTTTATGACCTTGATTTCAGTCTCGCATGTGTACAAATCGGTGCAAGACGCAACCGGCACCCCGGACATTCTCCGCGATATCGATTTTCAATTGGATGCCCAGCAGTCTTTGGCCATTGTGGGCGCGTCGGGTTCGGGCAAAAGCACCTTGTTGTCCATCATGGCGGGCTTGGATACGCCCAGCCAGGGCACGGTGGTGTTGTCGGGCCAGGATTTGTTCGCTTTGAGCGAAGACCAGCGCGCGGCTTGGCGTGCACGCCACATTGGGTTTGTGTTTCAAAGCTTTCAGCTCTTGGGCAATATGACCGCACTAGAAAACGTCATGTTGCCGCTGGAGTTGGCGGGCTTGCCCCAGCCACGCAGCACAGCCAAAGACATGTTGGTACGGGTGGGTTTGGGGGAGCGTCTGAACCATTACCCCAAAGTTTTGTCTGGTGGTGAGCAACAACGGGTGGCCTTGGCGCGTGCCTTTGTGGTCAAGCCAGCGCTGCTGTTGGCCGACGAGCCCACTGGCAGTTTGGACCATGCCAGTGGCGAGCGCATCATGGATTTGATGTTCAGCCTGAACCAAGAACTGGGCACCACGCTGGTGTTGGTCACCCATGACCCCAAGTTAGCGGCGCGTTGTGATCGTTCGATCACGATCGAAGCTGGGTGCGTCAAGGGATAATCCCTGCATGTCTACCCCCAAAGTTCTTTTCGGCTTTCACGCCGTGGGCGTGCGTCTGAAAACTGCGCCGCAATCCATCATTGAAATTTATTACGAGCCCACGCGTCGCGATGCACGCATGCGCCAGTTCTTAGAGCGCGCCAACGAAGCCGGCGCACGCCTGATCGAGGCCGATGGCCTGCGTCTGTCCAAGCTGGCGGGCAGCCACGGTCACCAAGGCGTGGCTGCACGGGTGAACGAGATCAAGCAGGTGCATTCCTTAGACGAGTTGCTCGAAGGGGTGGAGAAAGTCGAAGCTCCCTTGATCTTGGTGCTCGACGGTGTGACCGATCCCCACAATCTGGGCGCGTGCTTGCGCGTGGCCGATGGGGCAGGGGCACATGCAGTTATCGCCCCCAAAGACCATGCCGTGGGTATCAACGCCACCGTGGCCAAAGTGGCCAGCGGTGCGGCTGAAACCGTGCCGTATTTCATGGTGACTAATTTGGCGCGTACCTTGAATGAACTCAAAGAACGCAATATTTGGATCATCGGCACCAGTGACGATGCAGCCAAAACCTTGTACCAAGTCGACCTCAAAGGTCCAACGGCCCTGGTGTTGGGGGCCGAGGGGGACGGCATGCGTCAACTCACACGCAAAACCTGTGACGAGTTGGTCAGCATTCCCATGAGTGGTGCGGTCGAGAGTTTGAACGTGTCTGTCGCCAGCGGTGTGTGCCTGTACGAGGCGCGTCGTCAACGCAGCTAAAGCACATGGCCATGAAGCGTTGGATGGTGTTCGCACTCTGTGGCATGGCCCAAGCGGTGGCCCATGCCGCTTGGCTGCATTTGAACGACAACCACGGCAATTCGGACGACTATTACGACTCGGCCATCGACAGCCGAGGCAAGACCACAAACATCAAAACCTTCAGCGCGCTGGGTGTCAAAGGACAAGTCCCGCTCTACAACGCCAAGACGAAGCCAAAGGTTCAGCTGCTTCGCTACCGTTCTGAGCTGTCAACTTACGAATTCAATTGCAAGGACAAAACCATCCAGCTGATGAGTCGTACTTTTTATGCTGATCTCGATGGCAAATTCCCCATCATCACGCACACCAACAAGGACACCTTCATCAAGGAAAGCAATTCGGAATTCGCCAATCAGTTCAAGACCACTCCGGTGAATCCAGACAACATCAGAGGCAGCCTGTTGATGGAGTTGGCTTGTAAATAAGCCTCAGGCCGCATCCCAGCGAAACAGCACATCGGCTTTGGATTTTTCGGCTTCAATGCGTCGCGCATTGGGCTCGTCAGTGTCACGCACCCAATCGGCGGCAGCTTGCGCGCTGCGGCCAAATTGTTGGTGCCGTTGCACCAAACGGCTCACCCGTGTGTCTTGGGCAATGTCCACAAACCACACCTCGTCCAGCAAGTCTTGCACTTGGTTCCAAGGATGGTCACCCAGCAACAGGTAGTTGCCTTCCACCACAACCAAGGGTGTGGTGGCTTGAACGGCAATGGCGCCTGCCACGGGCTCTTCCAGCGTGCGTTCAAAGTTGGGGGCGTACACCACCTCATCGGCGCTTTGTGCGCGCAAGCGTTTGAGCAAGGCGACAAAGCCATGCGCATCAAAGGTGTCGGGTGCGCCTTTGCGTTGTCGGCGTCCGAGCTGCAGGAGCGTGGCATTGGCCAAATGAAAACCGTCCATCGGCACCACTTGAACTTGCGTGGGCCATTGCAGCGCCAAGACGTTGGCCAAGGTCGATTTGCCTGCACCCGGTGCGCCCACCAAACCCAACAGACGACGCCCACCGGATTGCAGCAAAGCGTCAATCCTCGCTTGGTAGACGGTGGGAATGCTCAGGGGGTTCATCCCTTCAAATCCAACCCATAGCGCCCAGGAATGCGCCCAGTCCCAACAGCACCAGCAAGTGCGTTTTGGTTTTCCACACCACCACTGTGGTCACGGCCGTCAAGGCCCACAGCGGCCAATCGAGGGCGGGATGTTCATGGCTGCCAGTGAGCAACCAGCCGGTGGCGATCAAAAGCGCAATCACGATCGGCGCCATGCCCGCCTTGAACGCCTTGACTGCCCGCAGTTCGCGGTTGCGATGGGCCCATTGCGTGGCGACAAAAGTGAGGGTGCACGATGGAATCATGATGCCCACCATGGTGACCACCACGCCCAATAAGGCCAAGCTGACCGCTGGCCAACCAGCGGCCAAGCCGCCGCCTGCATTCAGACCCACGTTCCAGCCCATCAAGGCCACAAACATCACATTGGGTCCAGGTGCGCCTTGGGCCAGTGCGATGGAGGAGGTGAACTGGGTGTCGGTCAACCAGTGTTGTTCATCCACCAAGTAGCGGTGAATGTCTGGCGCCGTGGTGATGGCACCGCCCACTGCCAGCAAAGACAGCGAGATGAAATGCAAAAACAGCGACCACCAATCGTTGAACGTGAGCGTCAGCGCGATGTTCATGCCAATTCACCTTGGCCCAAGCAATGCCAAGCCCAAATGCTGGCCAGCGGACCCAAACTCAGTAGCACCCATGCCAAGGGCAAGCGCAGCAAAGCAATCGCAGTGAAGGTGAGGGCGGCCACGCCCAAACAACTCCAGCGCCCCATGGGATTGTTTTTCAAGGCACCCATGAGCTTGATGCCCACGGCGGCAATCAAACCCGCAGACACCGCGCCCATGCCGCGCAACATGCCTTGCGCCACCGGCGTGTCTGCCACGCCTGCGACCGCAGCCGCGAACAGCAGGACCAGCACAGTTGGAGCCAGCAACAAACCGGCCAAAGCGGCCAAAGCGCCGGGCAAGCCAAAGGTGCGACCACCGATCATCAGCGCGAGATTGACCACATTGGGGCCGGGCAAGATTTGCGCAACAGACCAGTCTTCGACAAACTCATCCAGTGTGAGCCATTGTTTTTTGTCGACCAACTCACGTTGCACCACGGCCAATACCCCGCCAAAGCCTTGCAAGGCCAGCAGAGTGAACGAAACAAACAGATCGGTTTTGCTGCGTGGTGCTTTGCGTCCCGCGCTGTTTGCCGCTTCGGCGTTGTCGCTCATACGGTCATGCCGCCAGAGACTTCCAGCACGGCACCGTTGACATATGCCGCCTCATCGCTGGCCAAAAAGGCGTAGACATTGGCAATGTCTTCGGCGCGACCTAAGCGCTTCAAGGGGACGCGGCTCACCATATCTTCAATGATTTTTTCGGGCATGGAGTCCAAGATGGGGGTGGCGATGAAACCTGGTGCGACGGCGTTGACGCGAATGCCCTTGGGGCCCAGTTCGCGGCTCCAGGTTTTGGTGAAGCCAATCACCCCGAACTTGGTGGCGGCATAGTTGGTTTGGCCAAAATTGCCGTAAATGCCCACCACCGAGGAAGCATTCAAAATCACGCCGCTGCCTTGCGCCACCATGGTGTCGGTGACGGCTTGTGCGCAATGGAACACACCGCGCAGGTTGACATCAATCACACGGTCAAATTGCTCGATCGTCATTTTTTGCAAGCGCGCGTCTTGGGTAATGCCCGCGTTGTTGACCAGTACATCAATGCGCCCAAACTTGTCCAACACGGCTTTGACCATGGCGTCGACCATGTCGCGCTGCGTCACGTCCACCACATAACCCACGGCTTGTGCGCCCAAGGCTTGGCATTGCGCTACAGCGGCATCGACAGCGGCTTGTTTGACGTCACAGGCCACCACGATGGCGCCTTCTGCTGCGAACTTCAATGCGGTCGCTAGGCCAATGCCCTGTGCAGCGCCTGTGATGATGCTGACTTTGCCCGTCAGACGTGGGTGGGATGTGGGGAGGCTTGTTTGCATAGAGACCCAGTGTAATTTGTTGCCCAAGCTAGGGATATTCCTAGGTAGATGTTTAAATTAATTAATGAATAATTAATTCACTCAAGGTATTTGCTTGAGATCTCTAACCTTAACCAGTGAGACAAATTCATGAAACTCAACAAAATCGTCTTGGCCTGCGTGGCCGCTGTGTCCGTGACAGCCGCATTGGCTGGTGATGTCGAAGTGTTGCATTACTGGACTTCGGGCGGCGAAGCCAAATCGGCTGCTGAACTGAAAAAAATCATGTCTGCCCAAGGTCATGCGTGGAAAGACTTCGCCGTGGCAGGGGGCGGTGGCGACAACGCGATGACCGTGTTGAAGAGCCGCGTGGTCTCGGGCAATCCACCTTCTGCTGCGCAAATCAAAGGCCCCGCCATTCAAGAGTGGGCACAAGAGGGCGTGCTGGGCAATTTGGACAGCGTGGCCAAAGCTGAAAAATGGGACAGCTTGTTGCCCCAAGTGGTGGCCAATGTCATGAAATACAAAGGCAGCTATGTGGCAGCACCTGTTAACGTGCACCGCGTCAATTGGGTGTGGGCCAACCCCGAGGTGTTGCAAAAGTCAGGCGTGGCCAAAATGCCAGCCAACTACGACGAGTTCTTTGCAGCTGCTGAGAAGATCAAAAAAGCGGGTTTCATTGCCGTTGCGCACGGTGGTCAAAACTGGCAAGACTTCACCACCTTTGAGTCGGTGGTCTTGGGTGTGGGCGGCGCGAAGTTTTACCAAGAGGCCTTGGTCAAGCTTGATCCCAAAGCTTTGAACAGCGCGACCATGAAAAAGTCGCTCGAAACATTCCGCAAGATCAAGGGTTACACCGACGCCGCCGCTCCAGGCCGCGACTGGAACTTGGCCACCGCCATGGTCATGCAAGGCAAGGCTGGCTTTCAGTTCATGGGTGACTGGGCCAAGGGCGAGTTTGTAGCCGCTGGCAAAAAGCCAGGCAAAGACTTCTTGTGCGCTGCCGCTCCTGGCACCGCCAACGCCTTCACCTTCAACGTGGACTCATTTGCCATGTTCAAGCTCAAAGACGCGGGTGCACAAAAAGCACAGGGCGATTTGGCCGCTGCCATCATGAGCCCTGAGTTCCAAGAAGTGTTCAACCTCAACAAGGGCTCTATCCCCGTGCGTTTGAACATGTCCATGGCCAAGTTTGACGACTGCGCCAAGCTGTCAAGCAAAGACTTCGTGGACACAGCCAAAACCGGTGGCTTGGTGCCTTCGGTGGCCCATGGCATGGCGATTTCACCTGCGACAGAAGGTGCGATCAAAGACATGGTCAGCCAGTTCTGGAACGACGACAAGATCAGCATCGACGATGCGCAAAAGCGGTTGGTGACAGCGGCGGCTACCAAGTAAACCCGCATGCCCAAGCATCGTTTAGAAGCTTTGATTCCAAAGATGGTGGTGGCGCCCGGCCTGGTGCTGGGCTTCGCCTTCATCTATGGTTTCATGATTTGGAATGGCGTGTTGTCGGTCACGGCTTCGCGCATGTTGCCCAATTACGAATTTGCAGGTTTGGCGCAATACGTCAAATTGTGGGAAATGGACCGTTGGTGGGTGGCCTTGAAAAACCTCGCCATTTTTGGCATTGGCTATGTGGCAGGTGCCATGGCTCTCGGGGTGTTGCTGGCCGTGCTGCTGGATCAAAAAGTACGTGCTGAAGGCTTTATACGTACCGTGTATTTGTACCCCATGGCCTTGTCATTTGTGGTCACGGGCACGGCCTGGAAGTGGCTGCTCAATCCCAGCATGGGCTTGGAAAAACTCATGCACGACTGGGGTTGGAGCAGCTTCAGTTTCAGTTGGTTGGTCGAGAGCGAGATGGCCATTTACTGCGTGGTGATTGCGGGTGTGTGGCAATCGGCAGGTTTTGCCATGGCCTTGTTCCTGGCTGGTTTGCGTGGCATTGATGACAGCATCATCAAGGCGGCACAAATTGATGGGGCTTCCTTGCCGCGTATTTATTGGCGCATCGTATTGCCTGCGTTGCGGCCTGTTTTTTTCTCGACCTTGATGGTGCTGTCGCATCTGGCCATCAAGAGCTTTGACCTCATCATGGCGCTGACCTCGGGGGGGCCGGGCTATGCCACTGACGTGCCCGCCACCTTCATGTACGCCATGAGTTTCACGCGTGGGCAAATTGGCTTGGGTGCAGCCAGCGCGACCATGATGTTGGCCACGGTGGCCGCCTTGGTGGTGCCCTATCTGTACAGCGAATTGCGGAGCAAGCACCATGAGCACTAAGTCCTTTTCTGCGCAAACGCTGTGGCGTGTGTTGCTGTATGTCACGCTGGCCATTGGCGCTGTGTTTTTCTTGGCGCCGTTGTATGTGATGCTCGTGACCTCGTTCAAAGATGCGGACGAAATTCGCCAAAACAGCTTGGTCAGCTTGCCCGGTGCCTTGAACTTTGAGGCTTGGCGTTTGGCTTGGGACTCGGCCTGCACAGGCGCCCAATGTTCAGGCTTAGAGCCTTTCTTTTGGAACTCGGTGTGGATGGCTGTGCCTGCGGTGTTGATCTCCACCACTTGGGGCGCGCTCAACGGCTATGTGCTGAGTTTGTGGAAATTCCGAGGCAGCGAAACCTTGTTTGCCTTGCTCTTGTTTGGTGTGTTCATGCCATTCCAAGTGGTGTTACTGCCCATGAGCCAAGTGCTGGGATGGTTGGGCTTGTCCAGCTCAATCGGTGGCTTGATCTTGGTTCACTTGTTGGCGGGTTTGCCCAGCACCACCTTGTTTTTCCGCAACTACTACGCGGGCATTCCCAAAGACTTGATGAATGCCGCACGCATGGACGGCGCAGGTTTTTGGATGATTTTTTTCCGCATCATCGTGCCCATGTCGACACCGATTGTGATGGTCACATTGATTTGGCAATTCACCCAAATCTGGAACGACTTCTTGTTTGGCGTGGCCTTCAGCGGCGCTGACTCCAAACCCATCACGGTGGGTCTGAACAACTTGGCCAACACCACCAGCAGCGTCAAAGCCTACAACGTGGACATGGCCGCTGCCTTGATTGCTGGTTTGCCCACCATGCTGGTGTATGTGCTGGCAGGGCGATATTTTGTGCGCGGCCTTACCGCCGGCGCTGTGAAAGGATAAATATGTCTTCCGCATTGAAAATCAGCGGCATCCGCAAATGTTTTGGCAAAGGCGACAACACCGTCGAGGTGCTCAAACGCATCGACATTGATGTTGCGCCCGGTGAGTTCTTGATCTTGGTTGGTCCTTCGGGCTGCGGCAAGTCCACCTTGCTCAACATCATTGCAGGTTTGGAAGAGCCGACCGAGGGCAGCATCTCGATTGGTGACAAACCCGTGGTGGGTGTGCCACCCGCGCAGCGCGATATTGCCATGGTGTTTCAGAGCTATGCCCTGTACCCCACCATGAGCGTGGCCGAAAACATTGGCTTTGCTTTGGAAATCCGCAAAGTACCCAAGGCCGAGCGCCAAGCGCGGATTGCCGAAGTGGCTGCGATGTTGCAAATCGAACATTTGCTGGATCGCCGCCCCTCGCAGCTTTCAGGCGGCCAACGTCAACGTGTGGCCATGGGCCGAGCCTTGGCGCGCAACCCCCAGCTGTTCTTGTTTGACGAACCCCTCTCCAACCTCGACGCCAAATTGCGCGTCGAGATGCGGGCTGAGATCAAACGCTTGCACCAACTCAGCGGCATCACCAGCGTGTATGTGACGCATGACCAAGTCGAAGCCATGACCTTGGGCAGCCGCATCGCGGTGATGAAGGGCGGTGTGTTGCAACAACTGGGCACGCCCGACGAGATTTACAACCGACCTGCCAACACCTATGTGGCCACCTTCATTGGTTCACCCACCATGAATTTGGTGCAGGGCCATGCCTTGCATGCGGCCAACGGTGATGCATGTTTTGACATTGCAGGCGCGCAACTGGCGTTGACCGCTCCCAGCCATGCTGGTCATGCCACCTTGCTGGGGCTGCGCCCCGAGCATTTGAGTTTTGACGATGCCGCACCTTGGCGTGGCGTGGTGAACTTGGTGGAGCCTACAGGCGCCGATACCTTTGTGGTGGTGGACACCGCAGCGGGCAAAGTGACGGTGCGTACTGCGCCGCAAACCCAAGTGCGTCCAGGTGATCACGTGGGCTTGGGCGTTCAAGCGGAGCACATCACCTGGTTTGATCAAGCCTCGGGTTTGCGCGTCGCTTGATGTGGCGCAGGGATGGCGCTGAGAAGCAGCTCCACCCTCAGTCCTTGTGGTTGAACGCTCATCACGCGCGCAGCACCGCCATGACGACGGGCAATTTCTTGCACAATTGATAAACCCAAGCCGCAACCGCCTGGCATGTCGCTGCCACGCCAAAAACGTTCAAACGCTTGGTCGCGCTGCTCCTCGCTCAAACCCAAGCCGTTGTCTTCGACCGACAGCACGCAGTCACCGTTGATTTGTTGCACCGACACGGTGACCGTGGGTTCTTTTCCTGCAGTGATGTCTGGCACACCGTATCGCAGCGCGTTGTCGATCAGGTTGGCGAGCGCTTCACGCAGCAACACGCCCGAGCCGCGCACCCATGCGTGGGCCACCCCCTCGTAGCCCAAATCCACTTTGAGTGCCACAGCGCGAGGACTGAGTTCGCGTGCCACATCCTGCGCCAAACTGGCCAAGTCCACCTCGGACATGGACACCTCACTGCCACTGCGCGCCAAGGCCAGCAGTTGGTTGACCAAATGTGCGCTGCGTTGTGCGCCTGCATGCACTTTGTGCAAACGGGCTTTGAGTACGGCGGTATCGGATTCATGCAGCGCCAAATCGGTTTGGTTGATCAACCCCGCCAAGGGCGTGCGCAGCTGGTGTGCAGCGTCATTGATGAAACGTTTTTCTTGGCTCACATTGCGCCGCACGGCACCCAGCAAACGGTTGATCGCATCCACCAAGGCGTGCACCTCGGTGGGCGCGGTGGTCAATTCCAGCGGTGTGAGATCTGCCACGGAGCGATCTTGCAATTGCGCTTCCAGTTTGGTCAACGGCGCCATGCCGCGCTTGATGCCTGCGTACACCAAGACACTCAGCACCACGCCCAACAGCAGCAGTGGGGCCAACAAGTCAGCAATCAACTCCTGGGCAATGCGCTCACGTGCCACATAGCTTTTGGCCACTTGCACACGCAAGCGTTGCGTCATGTCTGTATCGCCATACGCCAGCTCTATAGAAACGGCGCGCATGGGCTTGCCAGCCAAATCCATGCGATAAAACACGGGGGCGTCAGAGGTTGGGGCTGCTTGGGCTGTGCTGGGTGGTTCGGCAAACGCTTGGTTGCCCAGCAAAAACTTGCCTGGTGGCGAGGACACCATATAGCTCACGCGGTCGTCTGGGTCTTCTTCGATGATGGCTTGTGCGGCCTTGGGAAAATCCACCAACAAACCCGAGCCCAGAGGCTTGACCTGGCGCGCCAAAGACCGCACCGATTGCGACAGCGATTGATCGAGCGCTTTTTCGGCGTAGTTCAGGGCAATGCGGTAGGTCAGAGCGCCGCCGCCCAGCCACAGCGCCAACTGAGGCAAAAGCAACCACAGCAACAGCTGGCGACGTAAGGACAAGCCGGGTGTCATGACGAACGATGTTGCGTCATGCGGGTTCGAGCATGTAGCCCAAACCGCGCACATTGCGGATGTTCAAACCCGAACCATTGAGTTTGCGGCGCAAACGGTGGATGTAGACCTCGAGTGCATTCGAGGCCGTGGGCTCCGCCGACTCGCTTTGCCACGCCGCGGCCACATCGTCGCGGCTGACTACCTGGTTGAGCCGTTGGTACAGCAGCCCCAGCAATTCCCACTCACGTTGTGTCAAATCGGTGGCTTGGCCATTGATCCACGCCCGTGGGATTGCTGGATCAATTTCTAGCCCAGGTGCTGCGTCTGTCGTGCTGCGTTTATCGGCTTGCACCGCGGGCAAGCGGGCGCGGCGTAACAAGGCTTGCACGCGTGCCGTGAGTTCGGCGTTGTCAAAAGGTTTGGTGAGGTAGTCGTCGGCACCTGCGACCAGCCCTTCGACGCGATCGTCCACGCTGTCGCGCGCGGTCAAGATCATCACGGGCAAACTCTCAAATCGTTGACGAATCCAAGTCAGCAGACTCATGCCATCGAGCTTGGGCAGGCCCAGGTCGAGCAACACCGCGTCCACAGCATGCTCGTTCAACCATGTTTGCGCGACCAAGCCATCGGCGCAGTTGTCCACGGTGTGGCCGTCTTGCCGCAGCAAGTCGGTCAAACCATCGCGCAGCAAGTCGTCGTCTTCAACAATCAGTAGGTGGGCCATGGGGCTAATTTACCGCACCTTCTCAGGTGCTCAACCCGTGTTGCGCAAACCTGCGGCAATGCCGTTGATCGAGATGTGGATGCCACGCTGGGCTTTTTCGTCTCGGTCTTGCGGACGCTTGCCTTCACGGTAGCGACGAATCAACTCGACTTGCAAATGATGGAGCGGGTCGATGTAAGGGAAGCGGTGGCGCATCGAGCGCTCCAAGGCTGCGTTGTTGACTAAGCGTTGTTTTTCACCGGTGACCAACTTCAAAGCGTCTGAAGTCCGGTGCCATTCGGTTTCAATCAAGCTAAAAATCTTTTTACGCAAGCGCGCATCGCTGACCAACTCGGCATAGCGTGAGGCCAGGCCTAAATCACTCTTGGCCAAGACCATGTCCAGGTTGGACAGCAGCGAGCGAAAGAAGGGCCATTGGCGTTGCATTTTTTGCAGTAAGGCCAAAGCCTCTTTGGGCTTGAGCGTGGGATGGTGGTGAACAAACTGATCTACCGCCGAGCCAAAACCCAGCCAACCTGGCAAGGTCAAGCGGCATTGGCCCCAGCTGAAGCCCCAGGGAATGGCGCGCAAGTCTTCAATGCGCGGAGATGCATTGCCGCTCTTGGGTCGTGCGGCAGGGCGTGAGCCAATATTGAGTTCAGCAATTTCGCGCAGTGGGGTGGCGGCAAAAAAGTACTCAGTAAAACCAGGTGTGTCGTAAACCAACCCACGGTAAGCCTTCATGCTGGCTTCGGACAACCATTGCGCGGCGTCTAAAAAGCTTGGCGGCGCAGGTTTGGTGGTTTGCAGCATCGTGGCTTCAAGCGTGGCAGCCACCAGGGTTTCTAAATTGCGTCGACCGATTTCGGGGTTGGCGTATTTGGAGCCAATCACTTCGCCTTGCTCGGTGAGACGAATTTGTCCGCGCACGGTGCCAGGGGGTTGCGCCAAAATCGCTTGGTAGCTGGGACCACCGCCACGTCCCACCGTGCCGCCACGGCCATGGAACATGCGCAAGGTGATGTCGTGTTGTTTGAACAAACCATCGAACAAGGCGACCAAGGCAATCTCAGCGCGGTACAGCTCCCAGTTGCTGGTGAAGATGCCACCGTCTTTGTTGCTGTCCGAATAGCCCAGCATGATGTCTTGCTCACCGCCGCTGCGCTTGACCAACTCGGCCACGCCAGGCACGGCATAAAAACCACCCATGATGTCGGCTGCGCGGCGCAAATCGTCAATGGTTTCAAACAAAGGCACGACCACCAGATCGCAGATGGATGTTTTCTGTGCCAAGGTGCCGTGCATCAAGCCAGTTTCTTTTTGCAGCAACAGCACTTCCAGCAAATCGCTCACCGTTTCGGTGTGGCTGATGATGTAGTGGCGAATCGCATCGGCACCGAAGGCGCTGCGCATTTCGCGTGCGGTTTCAAAAATCGCCAGTTCTTTGCGCGCCAGCTCGGAGTACTGCGCGCCCATCACACGCAAGGGGCGGGCGTCGCGCAGCAACTGCGTGAGTACGGCCACGCGTTGTGCTTCGTCCAGCTGGGCGTAGTGTGCGTGCACGCCGGCGGTGGCCAGCAACTCCGCAATCACCAACTCGTGTTGGTCGGAGCTTTGGCGCAAGTCCACGGTGGCGAGGTGAAAGCCAAACACGTCTACCGCTCGCATCAAGGGCGTCAAGCGCTGGGCCATCAAGGCGCTGCCGTGTTGGGCTTGCAAGGAATGGGCAATCACGCGCAAGTCAGCCAACAGCTCTTGAGCCGATGCGTATGCGTTCTGGGGCTCCACCGCATGGCGAGCGGCATCGCCGCCGGTCAAGTCTTTGAGGGTGGCGGCCAAGCGGGCGTACATGCCGGTGAGGGCGCGGCGATAGGGTTCGTCTTGGCGGTGCGCGTTGGTGTCGGGCGAACGTTCAGCCAAGGCGTGCATCTCAGGCGTGACATCGACCAACATGGCCGACATAGACAACTCCGTACCCAAGTAATGCAGCTCGGTCAGGTAGTGGCGCAATGCCACCTCGCACTGACGGCGCAGCGCAAAGCGCAAGGTGTCTGCATTGACATTGGGGTTGCCATCGCGGTCACCGCCAATCCATTGGCCCATGCGCAAAAAGCTGTGCACATGCGCGTGGCCCAATTCGGACTCGAGGTCGGCGTAGAGCTTGGGAATTTCGCTCAAGAACGTTGCTTCGTAGTAGCTCAGCGCGTTTTCAATTTCGTCCGACACGGTGAGCTTGGTGAAGCGCAGCAAACGGGTTTGCCACAGCTGCAACACGCGGGCGCGAATTTGCATGTCGTTGGCAGCCAACTCGCGCTGGGCCAAGGCATCGGGTGTGGTTTTGGTTTTTGGCGCGATGTGCGTGATGGCGCGCGATTTGATGTCGTCGCGCTGCGCCAGCAATTGGGCAATGCCACGCTCTGCATCCAAGATGCTTTTGCGTTGGACTTCGGTCGGGTGGGCCGTGAGCACGGGCGACACATGGCTGTGGGCCAGGGTTTGCACAATGCTTTTGGGCGAGAGGCCGGCTTCCTTGAGGCGACTCAAGGCCACCGTCAAACTGCCGTCTTGGGTGTCGCCAGCGCGTTCGTGGATGGCGCGGCGGCGAATGTGGTGGCGGTCCTCGGCCAGGTTGGCCAAGTGGCTGAAGTAGGTGAAAGCACGAATCACGCTGACCGTGGCTTCGCCGCTGAGTGAGGCCAAGAGTTTTTTCAGTGCCTTGTCGGCCTCGGCATCGGCGTCACGGCGAAAGGCGACCGAGAGTTTACGCACCTGCTCGACCAACTCATACGCCTCGCGTCCTTCTTGCTCTCGAATCACATCGCCCAGGATGCGACCCAGTAAGCGGATGTCTTCCACCAAAGGGCGTTCGTTGTCTTTGGCCTGTTGCGCCGCGCGTGCGGTGGTGGATAGTTTGGGTTTGGCTGAAGTTGGTTTGTCAGTCATACGAGGTTTGTGTGAGTGATTGGAAAAGAAGTCGCTTTTTTGCTGGGCTCGCTTGGCCGCAAGGGAATGCGCGGGTTCCTCATGCTGTGCCAGAAATCGTCACCCGCGCATTCCCTTCCAGCCAAGCTGCGAAGAGACGAACAGATAAAGCGGTGAACCAAACTCGAACGACGCCGTATTGCGTGAGCGTGTGAATTCGTTTCGACCACCCCAAGTGATGCGGCAGAGGGTACGGCGGGTGACGATTTCTGGCACAGTATGAGGAGCCCGCCGTGCCCTCTGCCGCGTCACCGCAGCCGGAGAAAAACAAAGAAAAGTTACTGCCATTGCGTGAGCGACAAAGCCTGCGACGCCCCCTGCAAAGCCGGTGACACCGGGCTGTGAATCACCCAAGTGGGAATGTCCTGCAAATACGCTTGAAAACGCCCTTTGGCTTCAAAGCGCGCCCGAAAAGGTGATGCCGCAAAGCGCTCACCCAAACGCGGCACGATGCCGCCTCCGATGTAAATGCCACCGCGCGCGCCCAAGGTCAGCGCCAAGTCCCCCGCGACCGAGCCCAAAAAACCGCAGAACATGTCCAGCGCTTCATTGGCGGTGGAGCTGGGCACGTCATGCGCACGCTCCAGCACTTCAGCGGGGGTGGTGATTTCACGTCCTTGACCATCTTTCAAATCACACAGCGCGTGGTACAGATCGACCAAGCCCGCGCCCGAAATGACGCGCTCGGCAGACACATGACCATAGCGTTTTTGGAGTTGCTGGATGGCCGCAAACTCGTGTTCGGTGGTGGCGGTCAAACTCACATGACCACCTTCACCGGCAATCGGTAACCATTTGTTTTGGTAGCCCACGGGGAACAGGCCTGACACGCCCAAGCCTGTGCCTGGACCAATCAAACCGATGGCTGCGTTAGGCGCGGCAATGCCACCACCCACTTGCTGCTTGTCCGATTCGGGTAGCAAGGTCAGGGCCAAAGCCAAGGCAGTGAAGTCGTTGAGCATCAACAAGCGCGACACGCCCAAGCCTTCACGCAAGGCCGTGACGGAGAATTTCCAGTGGTGGTTGGTCATGGCCACCTGATCGCCCGTGACGGGGTTGGCAATGCCGAATGCAGCGCAAGGCGGGGCGCCGAAACCCAGGTGGTTCAAATAGGCTTGAGCGGCCGCCAGCAAGGAGGCGTGCTCGGCGCAAGGCAAGACCTGCACATGGGTGACCGGCGCGTTCTCTTTGTCTTGCCAACCAAAACGTGCATTGGTGCCACCAATGTCTCCCAGTAGCCGAGGGTAGGCCGCAAGGCTGTTCGCCGATGGATCGCGTGACTCAAACATGCATCAGGCTTTCTGACGGGCAGCGTCTGCCGCTTCCATGTCTTTGGCCATTTTTTTGCCCAATTCCACGCCCCATTGGTCATAGGCATGAATGCCCCAAATGGCGGCTTGGCAAAACACTTTGTGCTCGTACAAAGCCATCAGTGCGCCCATGCTGCGGGGCGTGAGCGCGTCCACCCAAATGGTGGTGCTGGGCACGTTGCCGGGGTAGCTGCGATGCGGGGCCAAGCGTTGCACCTCGGCTTCGTCCATGCCGTTGTCGCGCATTTCTTGGATGGTTTCATCCAAGCTGCGGCCCATCGCCAAGGCCTGGGCTTGAGCCTGCATATTGAGCAAGACCACGCGGTGGTGCTCTGCGGCAAAGGGCAAGGGGCTGCGTTCGGTGCGCAGACCGATGAAGTCCATGGGCACCAAGTGCTGGCCTTGATGAATGAGTTGGAAGTAAGCGTGTTGTCCGTCAATGCCCAAGCCACCCCACAACACAGGCGAGGTGCCCACTTGCACGGGACTACCGTCGATGTGTGTGCGCTTGCCGTTGGACTCCATGTCCATTTGCTGCAAGAACGATGCGAACTTGCCCAATGGCGAGGCGTAGGGCGCAATATTGTGCGTGGTGGCGCCCAAAAAGTTGCGGTTCCAAATGCCCAGCAAGGCCATCAGCAGGGGCAGGTTTTGTTCTTTGGGCGCGGTCATGAAATGCTCGTCCATGGCGCGTGCGCCCAACAGCATGTCTTGAAACGCAAACGCACCGATGGAGATCGCCAAAGGCAAGCCAATGGCTGACCACACCGAGTAACGCCCGCCCACCCAATCCCAAAAACCAAAGGTGTGCTCGGGCGTGAAGCCTTGTGCGGCTGACAGTTTGGGGCTGGCAGTGACCGCCACCAAATGTTGGTGCAGCTGGTCGCTGGGGCAACCGCCGTCACTCAACCAACGTTTGGCCGAAGCGGCCAAGGTCATCGTTTCTTGCGTGGTGAAGGTTTTGCTTTGCACCACAAAGGCTGTGCGTGCGGGGTTGAGGTGAGCCAAGGTGGTGTACAGGCTCCAAGCATCTACGTTGGACACATAGTGCACGCGCACCTTGTTTTTGAAGCTGTCACGCGTCAAATGGCTCAAGGCCTCGGTGGTCATGCGTGGGCCCAAGTCAGAGCCGCCAATCCCGAGGTTGACCACATCGGTGATGGACTCGCCGCCAAAGCCTTTCATTTGGCCTTCGCGTACTTTTTCGGCAAAGGTACACACGCGATGCAGCTCATGCGCGACTTGCTTGGAAATTTCGCGCCCCCAAGGCGGATTGGGCACATGGCTGCCACGCAGCGCGACGTGCAACACCGCGCGTTGCTCGGTGGCGTTGATGGGATCGCCCTTGAACATGGCTTGGGCTTGTGGCATCACCTGCGATTCATCGGCCAAGGCCAAGAGTTGTTGCAACACGGCATCGTTGATCCGCTGGCGGTCGTATTCGATGGTGATGCCAGCACCGCTGGCTTGCAGTTGCTCATGGCGTTGCGGCGACTTCAGCAAATCACGCAGATGCGGCAGCTGACTTTCAGACAGGGCTTGAAGTGCTTTCCAAGCGGTGCGGTGCTGGGGTGGAACGAAGGTAGTCATACGCCAATTCTCGTCAAATTAAGAGGGCTTTTTGTGTGGAGCGTTGTATGCGAAACGATCGGCATCAAAAACCTGCTTTACGCCGCCTGAGCGGCCGTCGTGGCTTCGCGTGCCAAGCGGGTGATTTCAGCCCAATCGCCGCGTTCCACCGCATCGACGGGGGTCAGCCATGAACCGCCGACCATGGCCACATTGGGTTGCTTCAAAAACTCGGCCATATTGGCCAGCGACACGCCACCCGTGGGGCAAAAGCGCATATCGCCCAGTGGGCCACCCATGGCCTTGAGCATGGCCAAGCCCCCAGCTTGCGCAGCAGGAAAGAGTTTGACGCAGCCAAAGCCGTAGTCACGTGCGGCCATCACTTCACCCGGCGTCATCACGCCGGGCATGAAGGGCAACTGACACTGCACAGCCGCTTGCACCAAGGCATCGGTCATGCCAGGCGACAACGCAAAAGTGGCGCCTGCGGCTTGCACGCGAGCCATTTCTTCGGCACGTGTGACGGTGCCGGCGCCGACGTGCATCTGTGGCACATGCTTGGCCACTTGCTCAATCGCGGGCAATCCTGCGGCATGGCGCAAAGTGATTTCCATCACGTCGATGCCGCCTTCGAGCAGCGCATGCGCCATAGGCACCGCTTGATCGGGATGGGTGATGACGATGACGGGCACCACGCGCGAAGTGAAGGCGGGGCGACTGAAAGCAGGGTTGGTGTGTGTCATGGCTTGGATCGGATCGGGTTGTGCGTTGGTAGAACGTGGCTGAAGGGCAAGGGCTGGTTTGCAAAAAGCGTATGAAGCGGCGCTTTAAGCGACGTGGGCCAGCAGAGGAGATGCACCCTCTTCGGCGTGCGCCGCGTTCTCGCGGAACAGGGCAAAGATGTCACGGCCAGTGCCGCGTTGGTAGGCTGACAAATCGGGCGTGGGGGCCACGCGTGCGGCCAATTCGAGGTCGTTGACTTCCAGCATCAAAGTTTGCGCATCACAGTCAAGGCTGATGATGTCGCCGTTTTGCACTTTGGCAATGTGGCCACCATTGACCGCTTCGGGGCTGACGTGAATGGCCGCAGGCACTTTGCCCGAGGCGCCCGACATGCGGCCATCGGTGACCAAGGCCACTTTGAAGCCTTTGTCTTGCAACACGCCCAAGATGGGCGTGAGTTTGTGCAACTCTGGCATGCCATTGGCTTGAGGGCCTTGGTTGCGCACCACGGCCACAAAATCACGTTCCAGCTGGCCGTCTTTGAACATCTGGGCGAGTTCTTTTTGGTCCGTCACCACCACAGCACCCGCGCGCACTTGACGGTGCTCAGGCTTGACGGCAGAAACTTTCACCACCGCACGGCCCAAATTGCCTTGCATCAAACGCAAGCCACCATCCGGGCTGAAAGGGTGGGTGTAGGGGCGCAACACAGCTTCATCGGCCGATTGCACGGGCACATCGCGCCAAGCGAGTTGACCGTTATCCAGCCAAGGTTCGACGGTGTAACGATCCAGACCATGGCCCATGATGGTTTGCACATCACGGTGCAACAAGCCCGCGTTGAGCAATTGGCTGATGAGGTAGCCCATGCCACCTGCAGCTTGGAAATGGTTCACATCGGCGCTGCCATTGGGGTAGACACGGGCCAGCAAGGGCACCACGGCAGAGAGCTCAGAAAAGTCATCCCAGTTGACGATCCAACCCGCAGCGCGTGCCATGGCCACCAGATGCATGGTGTGGTTGGTCGAGCCGCCCGTGGCCAGCAAACCCACGATGCCGTTGACCACCACCTTGGCGTCGATCTGATAGCCCATGCCTGCGTTGGGCGTGTGCGAGAGTTCGACCGCACGCTGTACCGAGGCCACAGTGAGCGCTTCGCGCAAAGGCGTGCCTGGGTTGACAAACGATGAGCCGGGCAGGTGCAGGCCCATGATCTCCATCAGCATTTGGTTGGAGTTGGCCGTGCCGTAAAACGTGCAGGTGCCCGCACCGTGGTAGGCCGCTTGCTCGGCTTCGAGCAGCGTTTCGCGATTTACCAAACCTTGGGCGTATTGCTGACGTACTTTGGATTTTTCGTCGTTTGACAAGCCCGAAGTCATCGGGCCTGCGGGCACAAACACCGCTGGCAAATGACCAAACTGCAAAGCACCCATGAAGAGGCCGGGCACGATCTTGTCGCACACACCCAAGAACATGGCGGCGTCAAACACGTTGTGCGACAAACCCACGGCCGTGGCCAAGGCAATCACATCGCGCGAGAACAGCGACAGCTCCATGCCGTCTTCGCCTTGGGTGACACCGTCGCACATGGCGGGCACACCGCCTGCCACTTGTGCCGTGGCACCGGCGGCGCGTGCTGCTGTACGGATTTTTTCAGGATAGTGCTCATAGGGCTGATGGGCCGAGAGCATGTCGTTGTAGGCCGTGATCACGCCCACATTGGGCTGACGTTCTTGGCGCAGCACCAATTTGTCGTTGGCGGGCATGGCCGCATAGGCGTGTGCCGCGTTGGCGCAGCCCATGCCGCCACGGTAAGGGCCAGGCTTTTTGGCACGGGCCAACACGTCCAAATAGGCTTGGCGCGAGGCGGCGCTGCGTTGTGCAATGCGCTCTGTGACGGCGGCCAGTGTGGCGTGCAAAGGTGTGGAAGTGTTCATGGGGTCAACCAAAGTGCGACAGGGGTTTGCGTTTGATGCAACACGTAAGAGATGGGGTAGCGTTGGCTGGGCGTTTGCCAAGCCAAGGCCAAGGTGTGGTGTTTGTCAGCACCCGCGAGGGGCAACACGATGTGGCGCGCACGCAAAATCTGCGGCAAGGTTTGTGTGATGCGTGCATAGGGCGCGTTGGCCGGCGGATGGGCCAGCTCAATCGACACACAGGCGTGTGTGTTGTGCATGTCCAAGGCCTCGCTCAAATTCGGTGCATCGGGAAACAACGATGCCGTGTGACCATCGGTGCCCATGCCCAGCACCAGCACATCGCAGTCACCTGCGGCGACCAAGGCCGCGTCTGCGGCTTGGGCTTGCATAGCCGCTGTGCAACTGGGGGTGGGGCTGTCTGCCGTCATGTCTATGAACTGCGCTTCTTTGGCGGCGTCTTGCAACAAATGAGTGCGCACCAGCCAGGCATTGCTGTCGGGGTGTGTTTGGGCGACGCAACGCTCGTCCACCAAAGTCACGCGCACCTGTGCCCAGTCCAGCGCTTGCACGCGCAAGGCTTCAAACAAGGCAATGGGCGACTTGCCGCCCGACACACTCAGCACGGCCACACCACGCGCAGCGATGGCTGCGCGCAAGCGTTGCGCAATGTCTTGCGCCAAACGGGTATTGAGCGAGGCGGCAGACACTTGCTGCACGCTCACTTGCGGTAAGGGGTTTGCTTGCCAAAACGGTGACGTGTGCGAGGTGGTCATCAAGATTCCTCGAACCAAGACAACTCTTCACGCGCCATCAAGGCCGATGAAGCGGCGGGGCCCCAGCTGCCGGCGGAGTATTCCTTGGGTTTGTCGTCTTGTGCTTGCCAAGCGTTCAAGATGGGTTCGACCCACATCCATGCCGCTTCCAATTCGTCGCGGCGCATGAAGTGGGTCAGGCGGCCCTTGATCACGTCCATCAACAAACGCTCGTAGGCTTCGGCGCGGCGTTTATCGGAAGACTGTTGCAAGTCCAAGCCCAGCTTGACAGGGTGCAAGGTCATGCCTGTGCCTGGCTCTTTGACCATCATCTCGAGTTGGATGGACTCTTCAGGCTGCAAGCTGATGATCAGTCGGTTGGGGTGTTGGTTGGCGCTGCTGCCAAAAATTGAAAACGGCTGATCAGCAAATTCAATGATGATTTCCGATTGGCGTTTTTGCATGCGCTTGCCAGTGCGCAAGAAGAAGGGCACATTGGCCCAACGCGCGTTGTTGATTTCAGCGCGCAACGCTACAAAGGTTTCGGTGCGGCTGTCGGCGGGCACGTTGTCTTCTTCTTTGTAGCCTTTGACTGCTGCACCTTCTGAGGCGCCTGCGGTGTACTGGCCGCGTACGGTGTCACGCTTGATATCTGCAGCGTCCATCTTGCGCAGCGAGCGCAAGACTTTGAGCTTTTCGTCGCGCACGTCGTCCGCATCCAACGAAATAGGCGGCTCCATGGCCACGATGCACAGCAGTTGCAGCAAGTGGTTTTGCACCATGTCGCGCATGGCACCGGCACCGTCGTAAAAGCCAGCACGGCTGCCCACACCCACGGTTTCGGCCACCGTGATTTGCACGCTCTTGATATAGGGGGCGCGCCACAGTGGTTCAAAAATCGCATTGCCAAAACGCAGCACCATCAGGTTTTGCACCGTCTCTTTGCCCAGGTAATGGTCTATGCGGTAAATCTGTTGCTCGTCAAAATATCGCGCCACATCGGTGTTGATGGCGCGGGCCGAAGCGAGGTCTGTACCCAAGGGTTTTTCCAGCACGACACGCGCTTGTGCATCGACCAAGCCTGCGCCCGACAAATTGGCGCAAATTTGCGTGAACAGGCTAGGAGCCGTGGCCAAATAAAACACGCGCAAGGCGGGTTGGGCGCAAACCTCTTTGAGCTTGGCGTAGTCGGCCAGCGAAGTGACATCCATGCTGACATAGGTCAGGCGTGACAAAAAGCCTTGCCAGTCGCTGCTGCTGAAGGCATTTTTTTCGATGAACGCGGGCGAGTGGCTGTCGATGAAGTTCAGGTACTCATCGCGTGACCAAGGTTGACGGCCAATCGCCACAATGCGCGTGTCGGCTTGGAGTTTGTCGTGCAAATGCGCCATGTACAACGCAGGCAATAGCTTGCGAAAGGACAAATCACCCGCACCACCAAAGATGACGATGTCTTGTGAGCCAGCTTGCGAAAGAATGGAGTTCATGTGTATCGTTTGTTCAAAAGGTTGTGTTTCATGTTGCGCAGCAAGGGCTGCAGTTGTGCGCTTCCCAAGCGCAACGCCACGGTGGTGGCCAACACGTCGATGATCATCAGGTGCAGCAAGCGCGACACCATGGGGCTGAAGCGTTCGTAACTCTCGGGGTGGTCGGCTGCCAAGTGGATTTGCCCTGTGTGTGACAAGGGGGAGCCGGAGGCGGTAATGACGACGGTGGTGGCACCGTTTTTACGGGCAATCTCACACGCGTCCATCAAGTCGCGCGTACGGCCTGAGTTGGAAATGACCACCAAGCAATCGCCAGGCCCCAGCAGAGACGCACTCATGATTTGCAAATGCCCATCACTGTGCGCAATGGTGTGAAAGCCCAGACGGAAAAATTTATGCTGTGCGTCTTGCGCCACGATGCCCGAGTTGCCGACACCAAAGAACTCCAAACGCTTGTTCTTTTTGTGCGCCAAGGCAATGGCATCCACCGCTTTGTCAATGGCGGTGGTGGAGGCGTCGTTGCGGTATTTCAAGAAGGCCGCCACTGTGTTGTCAATGACTTTGACCAGCACATTGCCCGTGTTGTCTGCGCTGCCCACATTGCGATGGATGAAGGGCACCCCCTCGCTGATGCTGGCTGCCAACTTGAGTTTGAAATCACTCAAGCCTTCGTAACCCACGCTGCGGCAAAAGCGCACCACGGTGGGTTTGCTGACCTGGGCGCGTTCAGCCAGCTCGACCACGGGCAAGGTGGCAAATGCACGGGGGTCGCTCAACAACAACTTGCCCACACGTTGCTCGGCGGGGGCCAACGAAGCCAGGGTTGATTTGATGCGATCTAGCATGTCGTGAATGTAACTTAGTTTCACGATAAATGCAAATAATCTTTTGGGGTTTCTTATAAATATGTAACTAGGTTACTTTTTGTAACGATTATTCGACGTCTTGCTTCAAGAAAATATCTTTGTCCGGAAAAAACTGCGCATGCAAAGGCAGCAGCGAACCACCCAAGGCGCGTGCATGGCTGCCTACGCGTCCAGCAAGAATTTGGGGCTGATGAAGAATGCCGTCGAAACTGAAGTCAGCCAAATGTTCCTGTGTTTGGGCAATCAGCGCTTGCATGAGCAACGGGTTGAGTGAGCCATCAATGACCACGGCATCGAGGTCGAGCAGTGCAGCTGCGCTGGTGACGGTCATGGCCAGTGCTTGCGCAGACTGGGTCAGCCAAGGTCGGGTCCAGGTTGTGTAAGCCTCGTCCATGATGCGGTCTTGTTGCACCAAGAGTGGGTCATGCCCGGCGGCGATCAAAGCTTGTTCCAGCTGCCAGCCTGAAGCGCGTTCGAGTAATTGCGGATGCTGCTCCCTCTTGTTGCGTGGCATGGGCAATGACCCAATCGCGCCTGCATTGCCACGCGGTCCGTTGACGATGTGGCCGTCCATCACCAAGCCGCCCCCGACAAAGGTGCCAACGTACACGTATAAAAAGTTCGGCACATCGCGGCCCAAGCCTTGCACCAGCTCGGCCACACAGGCGGCAGTGGTGTCTTTGGCAAATTCCACTGGCAGGGGTGACATGGCTTGCACTTCCTTCACCAAGTCAATGCGCTCCCAATCCATCATGGCTTTGCCTGCCTCTGGGCCCATCAGGTCGCCCCATTGGTGCATGGCCAAGGGCGCACTCAAACCAATACCCACCGTGCGTGACCAGGCTTGGGGGCCCATGCGGCGTTGCATGAGTTTCAAGCCTTCTTTGATTTTGGGCAGCACTTCTGAGGGGGACGGGTAGGGGTAGGTCTGTTGCCACTGGTGGCGCATGTGGCCAGTGAAGTCAGTCACCACAACTTCTAAGCTGCGTCGACCCACTTGCAAGCCAATGCTGAAAGCCCCATCGGCATGAATGGCCAAGGGCACCGAGGGTTGGCCCATCTTGCCGCGAATGCGCTCTTGTTTGACCAGCAAGCCATCGTCGAGCAAGCGGTTGACGATGATCGACACGGTTTGCGTGGACAACTGGGTGAGTCGCGCCAAGTCAGCCTTGGGGATGGCGCCTGCATGCCGAATAGCGCGCAACACCGTGCGCTCGTTGAATTGGCGCATGCCCGTGTGGTTAGAGCCACGCATGGTGGTCATAGCAAGATCACGCCTTTGCAGAACAGGGCATTGCCGTAGGCGGTGCCTTCGCCGGTTTGCACGATCAGACTGGCAGCTTTGATTTTTTCGTAGAACGCGTAGCGCTCCACGGCCTCGACCTGGGTGGCGTTCAAGCCTTCTAGCTCGACCAAATTCACCACTGCTTGTTGTGCTGCTGTGCGATGGGTGGGGGCACTGTGACACACATGCATATAGGCAGCGGGTTGGGCCACATCGCTGGCCAAGGGAAAGACAGACAACACGGCTTGGCTCACACGTGCCAGCGACAAGCCTGGCAGGCGCACCACAGGTTTGCCGTGGGCCAGAAAGTCAGCGGTGAAGTTGGCATCCACCACGGCCACCCATTCGCCATGCCCCATGGCACACAGGTGCATCAGCAGTTCGGGTGTGAGGATGGGGTCTAAGCCTTTGAGCACGTGATGTCCTTGAGTTTTGTGAGTGGTGAGAGCATGCCTGTGTTTTGTGACTCAATGCATCAGGGAATGTACTAATTAAACCAAGTTGATTTAGTTAGTCGACTTGTTTTACAGTTACACCGCGGCGCAACAGTGCGCTGGCGATACCCATCAAATCCTCTGGAGACTCTATGAAATCGATTGCCCCCAAACTGATGCTGTCCGCTGTGGTGCTGGCCGCGACCAGCGCGTATGCCGCTGAACCTGTCATTGGCTTGATCACCAAAACAGAAACCAACCCGTTCTTCGTCAAGATGAAAGAAGGCGCACAAGCCGAAGCGAAAAAGCTCGGCGCCAAAGTCTTATCCGCTGCTGGTAAAACCGACGGTGACAACGCAGGTCAGGTGACCGCCATGGAAAACATGATTGCTGCAGGTGCCAAAACCATTTTGATCACACCCAGCGACTCCAAGGCCATCGTGCCCGCCATCAAGAAGGCCCAAGCACAAGGCGTGATGGTCATCGCCTTGGACAGCCCCACCGATCCTGCAAATGCCACCGACGCCTTGTTTGCGACTGACAACTACAAAGCCGGTGTCTTGATTGGTCAATACGCCAAAGCGGCTTTGGGTGGCAAAAAACCCGTCATCGCCACACTCGATTTGTTCCCTGGCCACCCCGTGGGCGCGCAGCGTCACAACGGTTTCTTGCAAGGCTATGGTTTGAAGTCACTCGATGCCAAGAGCAACGAGTTGGCCAAACCCACAGAAGTGGTGTGTATGGCTGACAGCTTTGGCGACCGCGCCAAAGGCCAAACAGGCATGGAAAACTGCTTGCAAAAAAATCCTGACATCAACGTGGTCTACACCATCAATGAACCTGCTGCAGCCGGTGCCTACAACGCACTCAAAGCCGCTGGCAAAGAAAAAGGTGTGTTGATTGTGTCGGTCGACGGCGGCTGTGCTGGCATCAAAGACGTGGGCGCTGGCGTGATTGCGGCCACCTCACAACAGTACCCCTTGCGCATGGCCTCGATGGGCGTGGCCGCAGGTGTGGAATACGCCAAGAGCGGCAAAAAAGTCAGCGGCTACACCGACACCGGCGTGACCCTGATTGCTGCCAAAGCCTTGCCTGGCGTGGACAGCAAAGATGTAGCCACCGGCACCGATTTGTGCTGGGGCAACAAGTAAAAGCTGAACAAGGGGGCCTGAGTGCCCCCTTCGGTTTTCGTCATTAAGGCCAATCGTATGAACTCTTTCAAAGACAAGCTTCCGCCCATGGGCACCTTGGGGCCCTTGATTGCCCTGGTGTTGGCCTGTGTGTTTTTTGCCAGCCAAAGCGATCGCTTTTTGAGCACCCAAAACTTCTCGCTCATCTTGGCGCAAGTCATGGTGGTGGGGGTGATTGCGATTGGCCAAACCCTCATCATCTTGACTGCCGGAATTGACTTGTCGTGTGGCATGGTCATGGCCTTGGGCGGCATTGTGATGACCAAATTTGCCGCCGATTTCGGGCTATCGACGCCTGTGGCCATGAGCTGTGGTTTGTTGGTGACCACCTTGTTTGGTTACCTCAACGGCTTGCTGGTGACACGCATCAAACTGCCCCCGTTCATTGTGACCTTGGGCACCTTGAACATTGCCTTTGCCATCACGCAGCTGTATTCAGGCTCACAAACCGTGACCGACATTCCTGCTGGCATGACCTGGCTGGGCAACACCTTCCAACTGGGCAGCGCCACCGTGAGTTACGGCGTGATGCTGATGTTGGGCTTGTATTTTTTCACTTGGTTTGCGCTGCGCGAAACGGCTGCTGGCCGCCATGTGTACGCCGTGGGTAACAGCCCCGAGGCCACCCGCTTGACGGGTATCCCCACTGAAAAAGTGTTGCTGGGGGTCTATGTGCTGGCAGGACTGTGTTACGGCATTGCGGCCATGCTGGGCGTGGCCCGTACCGGTGCGGGCGACCCCAATGCAGGACAAACCGAAAACCTAGACGCCATCACTGCCGTGGTACTGGGCGGCACCAGCTTGTTTGGTGGTCGCGGTGTGGTGCTGGGCACCTTGGTGGGAGCGCTGATTGTGGGTGTGTTCCGCAACGGCCTCACGCTGATGGGCGTGTCGTCCGTGTACCAAATTTTGGTCACCGGTATTTTGGTGATC